>Ga0214919_10003660_pt1 | contig 23011 bp, 18 predicted proteins | sample LL1503_MetaG_FD_177994 | JGI IMG/M metagenome (GOLD analysis project Ga0214919, IMG submission 177994) | Freshwater microbial communities from Lake Lanier, Atlanta, Georgia, United States - LL-1503 | ecosystem: Environmental > Aquatic > Freshwater > Lake | place: USA: Georgia | collected... | reverse complement strand
GCCTGGATTATTGCCCCTTACAGTATATAAAGTTGTTCCGCCTGGAGTAACAGTAATTACTGCCCCAGTGCCAACTATGGTATTATTAAACCCAGTTGTCCATGTATATGAAGATGCGCCATTGGCTGATAATGTAGCGGTATTTCCAACGCATAAAGAATTGCTTGTACTGGCTGACGTTATAGTTGGTGAAATGCTAATGTTAAGAAAATAGGTACTTATTCCTGTACAAGTTCCAATCGCCCCATAAACTGTATAAGTAGTTGGTATTGTTGGAGCCACAGTAGTTGTTAAAGCCGTAGAACCTGTGCTCCATGTATAACTACTTGCACCGACACATGACAATGTTGCAATGGCAAGATTAGTTCCGTTACCTATACATAAGGTTGAAGGATTAGAACTGGTAGTTAAATTTAAGGTGTTAGAGGTTCCTAAAGAATAAGATTGAACTGCCGAACAATTACTGCCGTTTGTAACTGTCACATTATAAACTCCAGCAACATTAGTGCTAATGTTTTGAGTGTTTGCTGCGTTCGACCAAGTGTAAGTATATGGTCCATTTCCTGAACCATAAGCAGTTAGGGTGCTTGTGGTGCCAGGACAAATATTAGCAGGAACACTGCTTATAGCTATACTAGCTTGGACAATTGTAATAGTAGATGTTCGTGTAATAGAACAGCCGTTTGTAGCTGTAATTACGCAGGTATATATAGTAGTTACGCTAGGCGAAACAGTTATAGATTGTGTTGAAGCACCAGTGCTCCAGCTGTAATTATAAACAGCAGTACCTCCACCACCACCACCACCACCACCTGAGGTAACATTGATGGTGCTTGGATTACTTCCTAAACAAGAGTTTTGGTTTGCAGGATTAATATTGGCATTTGGCCCAGCTAATACAGTAATTGTTTTTGTCACAACAATGCTATTACCCGATGCATTGCTTGCAATTAAGCTAATGGTGTATGTGTTATTTCCAAAATTATTATAATTATAAGTAATGGTAGGATTTTGAACAGTAGAAATTGTTGGAGGTAAAAAAACACCGAAGCCTGGATTGAGCGTATAAGACCATGAAGTAGCTCCAGAAGACATATTGGTGATTTGAACAACAGCTCCAGAACAAACTGGATTAGGGCTTATAGAAAAATTAGCTATCGGCACTTGAGCAAACATTACAGCCGAAAAGGCCAAAAAAATCGAAAACATTGTTCTTAAAATTAGTTTATTTTTTTTCATAACTTGTTGATTTAAATATTGATGTAATAAATTGTAACTAGTTTAATTAATATGTTTTTTTTTAACAAGAAATCTAATTATTTAAAAAAAATTCTCTTATCAAATGTAACCAAATATTTATTAGTTAACAATAAAAATTAATCTCTCTGAATAGACGTTAATTTTTAAATTGCCATTCGGTTAATTTTATATTTTTTTTTAATCTACCTTTAAATTTATCCACTACATTTACTTAATATATTTATAAAACTAACTTATGAGTGATGAATTAAGAAAATTAGAACCAATATGCCTTTGGAATAAATTCGCTGATTTAAATGGGGTGCCTCGTCCTTCAAAAAAGGAAGAGCGAATAATCGAATTTATAAAAGCATTTGGAAATAGTTTAGGTTTAGAAACATTTGAAGATCAAATTCGAAATGTGATCATAAGAAAGCCGGCAACACCTGGAATGGAAAATCGGAAATCAATCGTGTTACAATCGCATTTAGACATGGTTCATCAAAAAAATAACGAAACTGTATTTGATTTTGATGTTCAAGGAATAGAAATGTTTGTAGATAACGATTGGATAAAAGCAAAAGGAACAACACTGGGTGCAGATAACGGAATAGGAGTTGCCACAATTATGGCTATTTTAGAAAGTGATACCATTCCCCATCCTGCAATAGAGGCATTATTTACGATAGATGAAGAAACAGGCATGACAGGCGCTTTAAATCTCAAGGCGGGCATTTTAAAAGGCAGTATACTTTTAAATTTAGATACCGAACAAGATGATGAAATTGATATTGGTTGTGCCGGAGGAATAGACGTTACTGCTGTTGGCAATTATCAAATGGAAGAATTGCCAGCAGATTATTCTGCGTGGAGAATATCTGTAAAAGGATTAAATGGTGGGCATTCTGGAATGGATATTCATAAAGGGTTAGGTAATGCGAATAAAATTATGAACCGATTATTATATAAAGGTTTCGAACTTTTTGGTTTAGCTGTATCAGAAATTAATGGTGGTAGTTTGCGTAATGCAATTCCTCGCGAAAGTGAGTCAATTATAATTTTGCCTAAAAATAAAATAAATGATTTTAATACTGCTTTTGAACAACTAATAAAAGATATAAAATTCGAATTAAAAACTACCGAACCAACATTACAAATTGGATTGCAAGAAGCGCCTTTGCCAAATTTAATAATGAATTCTGACTCTCAAATTCAATTGATCAATGCCATTTATTCTGTTTCAAATGGAGTTTATCGAATGAGCGCTGACATAGATAATTTGGTAGAAACATCAAATAATTTGGCCCGTGTTATTGTAAAAGACGGAAAAATTTTCATCGCATGTTTAACCCGTTCTTCGATCGAAAGTTCTAAAATGGATCTAGCTCAGGCTTTAGAAGCTAACTTCAAAATGGCAAATTTACAGGTAAGTTTTTCTGGTTCTTATCCCGGCTGGACACCAAATGTATCATCCCCAATATTAAAAGTATTAACATCAGTTTACGAGCAATTATATCAAAAAAAACCTAAAGTAGTTGCTTGTCATGCAGGTTTAGAATGTGGTATTTTAGGAAAAAACTATCCTAATATGGATATGATTTCTTTTGGCCCAACTATATTAGGAGCCCACTCGCCTGATGAGCGTGTAAGCATTAGTTCGGTTCAAAAATATTGGCGTTTTGTATTAGAAATATTAAAAGCAATTCCCTTAAGTTGATTACTTTATTTTTTTAAAATTTACTCAAATTTTAGTATCTTCAGCAAATTATTTTAAAACAAATTTTTGCTCAAAATAAATTAATTTAATTTCAAATCGAATAGTAGTATCTAACGATGGAGTTAAAATTTTATTAGAACAATTTTTTTTAAATAAAAAGTATTAATCTTTAGATAGTTAAATTATGAAGGTAGGAATTCCATCTGAAATTTTTCCAAGTGAATTAAGAGTTGCAGCAACTCCAAAAACAGTTAAGCGATTGCAAAAACAAGGTTTTGAAGTTTATATTCAGCATAACGCAGGAATTAAAGCAAATTTTTCAGATCAAGAATTTGAAGAAGCTGGCGCTAAAATAGTTTCTACTGCTTCTGATATTTATGCGAAATCAGACATTGTGTTAAAGGTAAAAGAACCTACAATGGAAGAAATTAACATGATGAAAGAAGGTTTAGTTTTGTTGAGTTATTTATGGCCAGCACAAAATCAATCATTACTTCAAAAATTAGCGGATAAAAAAGTAAATGCTGTTGCAATGGATGCTATTCCTCGTATTTCCAGGGCACAAAAAATGGATGTATTGTCATCGATGGCAAACATTGCAGGATATAGAGCAGTGATTGAAGGGTCGTATCATTTCGGAAGATTTTTAAATGGACAAATTACTGCAGCAGGAAAAGTAGAACCAGCTAAAGTATTAGTAATTGGAGCCGGTGTAGCTGGTTTAGCTGCTATTGGTGCTGCTAATTCATTAGGTGCTATAGTTAGAGCTTTTGATACACGTAAAGAAGTTGCAGAGCAAATCGAATCGATGGGTGCTACATTTCTTACTGTTGAAATTGAAGAAGATGGTGCAACATCATCGGGCTATTCAAAAGAAATGAGTCCTGCTTTTATTGAAGCAGAGATGAAATTATTTTTAGAACAAGCAAAAGAAGTTGACATTGTAATTACTACTGCACAAATTCCAGGTAAATCTGCCCCAAAATTATGGATGGATTATCATGTAGCGGCTATGAAACCTGGTTCAGTTATTGTGGATTTAGCAGCTTCAACAGGTGGTAACTGTGCTCTAACAAAAAACGGAGAAGTTTATGCAACCAACAATGGAGTTACCATGGTTGGTAAATTAAGTCAATTACCGAGTCAAGCTTCTCAACTTTATGGAAATAACTTATGTCATTTATTAGATGATATGGGCAAAGCAGAAAAATGGAAGATTGATATGGAAGATGCTGTTGTGTCAAGAGCAATGGTAACTTATAATGGTAAAATCAATTGGCCTCCTGCTCCACTTCCTGTTAGTCCAACTGCAGGAGGAGCTAAAAAAGTGGTTGCACCAACAGCAGAAGAAGTGAAAGCATCAGATGCAGAAAAATCAAAAAAAGCAGCTACTTCCATGCTTATTACTTTAGCAGTAGTTGGGGCAATGCTTTTATTAGTTGGTAAATATGCACCAAAAGAATTCATTCAACATTTTACGGTGTTCGTGTTATCAATTTTTGTTGGTTGGCAGTTAATCACCAACGTTGCACATGCATTACATACACCATTAATGGCTGTTACAAATGCCATCAGTGGAATTATCGTGGTGGGTGGTTTATTACAAACTACTAAAGACATTAAAGATCCAGTTACTATAATAGCGGTAATTGCAATTTTAATCGCTAGCATAAATATTGTAGGTGGATTCTTAGTGACACACCGCATGTTGAAAATGTTTAAAAAATAGATAGCTTCAACCACACAAATAATAAAAAATTATAAGGAGTTAAAAAGAGATTATGATAGTTATAGGTCAAGAAATTCAAACAGCAGCATATTTATTTGCAAGTATTCTGTTTATTTTAAGTTTAGGAGGATTAGCCTCTCAAGAATCCGCAAAACGTGGAGTTCTCTTCGGAATTGTAGGTATGATAATAGCAATTATTGCTACCGTTTTAGGTGAGGGAGTGGAAGGGCAAGTTTATATTATCGGAGCGATTGCAATTGCTTCTTTAATTGGCATCATCGTCGCACGTAAAGTGGAAATGACTTCTATGCCTCAGTTGGTAGCCATCTTACACAGTTTTGTGGGAATGGCAGCAGTGATGGTTGGTTTCGGTTCTTACCTTGATCCTGACACACAAAAATTAACAGGAGCAGCTCACTCTATTCATTTGGTGGAAGTGTTTGTCGGAATTTTTATTGGTGCTATTACTTTTACCGGTTCTATAGTTGCTTGGGGAAAATTAGATGGTAAGATTCCTTCTAAACCATGGGCATTTAGCGGACTTCAAATTATGAATATTTCTTTACTAATAGCTTGTGTTGTTTTAGGAGTATTATTCTGTAAAGCACATGGAACAGAAGGAATGCTTCCTTTATTGATCATGACAGGAATTGCATCTTTCATTGGAGTTGTATTAGTAATGGCAATTGGTGGTGGAGATATGCCGGTAGTTGTAAGTATGTTGAACTCTTATTCTGGTTGGGCCGCATCTGCTGCAGGTTTTATGTTAGGAAACGATTTATTAATTGTTACTGGGGCTTTGGTAGGAAGTTCGGGAGCAATTCTTTCGATGCATATGTGTCATGCAATGAACCGTTCTTTCTTTGCAGTAATTTTTGCAAATGCAACTGCTTCTTCATCACAAGGTGGAGAGAAAAAAGCAATTGAAGGAGAAGTAACTGCTTTAAATCATGAAGAGGTAGCAACTTTATTAAAAGAAGCTAAATCAGTAGTAATTGTTCCAGGTTATGGTATGGCTGTTGCAAAAGCACAGTACCCAATTTACGACATGGTTCAAACATTACAAAAAGCAGGTAAAAAAGTAAGATTTGCTATTCACCCGGTTGCTGGTCGTTTACCAGGCCACATGAATGTATTGTTGGCTGAAGCAAATGTGCCCTATGATATTGTATTGGAAATGGATGAGATTAATGAAGACATGCCGAATACTGATGTTGTAATGGTAATTGGAGCAAACGATGTAGTAAACCCAAGCGCTCAAGACGATCCTGCCAGTTCGATTTACGGAATGCCTGTAATTGAAGTTTGGAAAGCTGAAAAAGTAATTATTATGAAACGTTCAATGTCAGCAGGATATTCCGGTGAAGACAACCCTTTGTTTTACAAACCTAATTCGGAAATGTTGTATGGAGACGCTAAAGTTAGTGTTGAAAAATTATTAAGTTTTTTAAAAGGATAATTTCTTAAAATTTTTATTCTATTTTTGAATTCATAATCGTTTTTTAACAATAGTAATTAAGTTCTTTATAAAAATCACCAGCTTTTTTTATTTCAAAACGACTGTTTTTTTATAAACATCCTCACACATTTTTTTAATTCCATCTTTAAAAACATCAGGTGTTTCTCTGGGTTTAAAACTTGATTTTTCACTAAAAACAATTCCATCTATTACGCCCAGTTTTTTTCCATCAAGGTATAAAATAGCTTCATAACTAATTTTTGTTTCTAATTCATAAATTGTGCTTGAGCGAACATTACCTCCACCTCCAGAAACAATAGTTTTAGATGATTTTTTATTCCAATCTGGTTTCAGTTTTACAAAAACTAAACTATAACCTTTTTTATTAAATGAATTTGAAATAATCACCTCAACACAAGAATTTTTAAAAGTATTTTTTAATGCATCTTCTACAGAATGTCGAAAAGATAATATAGTCATTTTTTTAATTCCTGGAGATTTTATGATAAGTGTATCAGAAATAGTTTCATCTAGCACTATTGTCATGTTGTTATCAAATTTTGTCTCGTATGCTTTTATGAAAGGCTGCGTAATAAAATAACCAACTGTTGGTAATTTACAACAATTAAAAAACAACAATATTAAAACACAGAATATATTTATAAATTTCATAAAATTGTCATTTAAAATTTATTAGATTTTCACAAAAATAATACAAATGTTTTTCAATATAACTGATTATCAGAAAATAATTTAGATAAAAATTTAAATGATTATTTATGAATTGCAAAAAATTGACGAACACAATGCTAAAGTTAGTGTTGAAAAATTATTAGGTTTTTTAAAAGTATAATTTTTAATTTGTAGCTTTATAAAATTGAGTTATTAGTAAATCTAATTCGATTAATTTTTTTAATTTATTAAAAATTTTTTTATGAAAAAAATATCATTTTTTTTGTTTTTGATTTTTGCTTCATTTTCTAAAAATAATGCTCAAGATACTTTTTCTATACTTGCCTTCGACTCAATTACTCGCGAAGTAGGGGCAGCAGGAGCTTCTTGTGTAGATCTTTTTAACTATCAAATCAGCAATCATTTTATTTGTGAATTGTTTCCAGGAGTTGGTGCTATTGCCACTCAGGCTAGTTATTTAACGTCTAATCAAATTAACGCCAGAAACAGAATGAATTTAGGCGATTCGCCAAATCAACTTATCAGCTGGTTAAAAGCTAATGATGTAGGATCAAATTCATCGGTGAGGCAATACGGTGTGGTTCGAATGATGCATCAAAATGGTATGGCCGATTCGACTCAAACGGCTGCTTTTACAGGAACAAATTGTATGAATTATAAAAACCACATATTGGGCCCAAATTATTCTATTCATGGTAATATTTTATTAGGAAAATTGGTACTCGATTCTATGGAAGCCTATTTTAATAGAGAAAAAGGTGATTTGGCATGTAAATTAATGGCAGCCATGCAAGGGGCAAAAATGGTAGGAGCCGATTCGCGTTGTGCGGCTAATGGATCTTCTTCTTTATTTGCTTTTTTAAAAGTGGGTTCGCCCACTGACACTTTCGATAATCCATCTTTTTTGGTTTCACTCAAAACACATGCTAATGCCGGAATTGAGCCGATAGACTCTTTGCAGACATTATTTAACGCGGTAAAAACCTGTACTTTGGATGATACAGGTTTAAATTCTAATTCTGAAAATTTAGCAGAACATGTTACTATTTATCCAAATCCCTCTAACCACGAAGTAATTATAAAACTTAATAATTCTAAAACAATTTACGATTACAAATTTCTAAATAGTCAGGGCCAAATTATTAGTCAGGGTTCAATTCAATTAGAGTTTATTTTAAATACCGAAAAATTTAATAAAGGATTTTATTTTATTGAAATTAGGAATGGTCAAAAATCATTTACCCGAAAAATAATTTTGAATTAAGTTTTTTCTTTTTTGTGTGCCAAGTCAAAAATAGAAACTTGTAGTTTATCGTGAAAATATGTATTTTTGTATAGGTTTTCACGGTAAATAGTTAAGCATAAAATGAAGTTCAGCACCCTAATTTTTAAAATCAGTTTGTAGTTTCATTTTTTAAACTTACCCATAACGGATGGCGAATTGGCGCCGGCCGCGTCTAAAAAGCAAGCCGAATGCTAAATGCCTCTGATGTCTGCCCGAAGTTACAAAAACGTAAGCAAAAGCAAAACAATAAAAAGTCCTGAAGGGCCCGCTGAAAAAAATTGCTTTTGCATGCACTAATGTCCGGCTGGCGCCAATTTGCGGTTATAAGCCGTTTTTCTTTCAGTCTGCATCACTTTTCTGCTTTGTCTTTGTGAACGTCTTTGAATTTTAGCATATCAAAAAGTCTTTGCTCTTTATCATTGTCAAAACCGCAAGAGGTCTTAAATTCTTTTGGATTTTCATAAGTCCCAAACATCATATCCCACCAAACGATGTCACCATAATTGTTTGTGTGTTTGTTGTATTCGTGATGTATTCTATGCATTTCTGGTCGCTGGAAAATATAACCAACCCATTGGGGCGTCTTGACGTTTGTGTGATAGAAAAATTCTCCAAGTGCTGTGCAAAGAGTATAAACACCACCCGCTTCTAAATTAAGTCCGAGAAGAGAATAAACGAGTAAACTACCAATAATAGAGTTCACCGTCATTTCAAGAGGATGTTTGTAAAAAGATGTTATTACTTCTATTCGTTGCGGACTATGGTGTATTTGGTGAAAATGTGTCCACAAATAGTCAACGGTGTGTCTCCAACGATGCCACCAGTAGAAAATAAAAGTCGCAATAAAATATGCGATTAGTCCACCAACAATTGGATTAACGTTGTCTGAAAGATTAAATAGTGAATATGCTGAAAACCATTTTTCCCATGTCACACCCGCAAGTGTCACTATACCAAGTTGAACAAAGTTTACCGCTAAAACTCTTATTGTCCAAGACGGCACGTCTGGTAATTTCCAACCAGGAATTAGTCGTTCGAGAATGAAGCAAAGTCCAAATACGATAAAGATTATTGTCAGCATAGTGTAGTCAGTTTGTTGAGTGTCGTCCTAAAATGGCTTATAACGTTTTCGGGCTTGGCGAAGGTGGCGATTTTCACCACAAATGTTGATGCGGAGAACCAAACTTTGATTAACCACAAATGTGTCTGCGGAGCACTGAACCGCCACTTTTGCCAAACCCGTGTTAGTGCCAGTGCTTTTCTGTCAGTCCGTAACTATTAGTTTTCCTGTTGCAATATTTTTACTGTTTTGTCTTAATTCATAGAAATAAAGTCCTGAACTTAAAAACCCTCTTTCAATTTTTATTCTGTCCCCTGAAATGTCTTTTATTGTTTTTGTTTTTTGTCCGTAGAGATTGTAGATATTCAGTTCAGCATTATTTATCATTGAATTAAATTGTATAGTAGTAAAAGTATTAAAGGGGTTGGGAAAAACTGTATGTGAGATTTCGTTTTTGTATGAAATAATTCCTACAGGCATGTCACATGTCGGTCCAATTGAAGGAAAATAAGCTGTATCATTTAAGCTGAAACAATCTAAATTATAACCACATTCGAGAGCGACATTCAGAGACTCAACCAATCCCTTTGAATGTCCTATGCCTTCGAGAAGATATTGTGCCCATGTGCTTCCTGTCAATGCAAAGCGTTTGCGATAACCGTTTGAAGTATAAATGCTGTCAATTGCAGTAACTGTAATATCGGTTGCAAAATTATTATATGATAGTGGAAGTGTATCACCTACTATAAGATTGAAATCATATAGCATAAACTCGATGGTATCCATAGGTTGGCGCAAAAAGATTTGTTTACCCACTGAGCGGAGGAAGTACGAAGGAATAGTGTCAATATAATTGTACGAACCCGAGCAACCAATAGGAGGAGCAGCCATCCAGTTGTAAGTGCCCTGTCCTTTTTTGTATATTTTTTTATAGACGAGTGAATTTAATATAGTGTCACCATTCGGATAATAATTGTACGATTCATTCTGTATACAGGGGTAGGGCACGGCACAAGAACTGCTTGTCTGCCACACAGGGTTATTTAGAAAATAAGTATTTACTTGTGAAAAAGATACTCCGGAAGTAAATAAAAGTGTCGCCATCAAAGTAGCTAATAGTAGTTTTAGTTTCATAGTTGTCCATTTTTATTTTTTATGTGTCTTTATGCATTGGCACTAACGTTCAGGATTTATTCACGTTTCAATGGATTAAATCCATTGTTAGACGAAGTTCCATCATTTTTAGGAACTTGGCAAACGAAAGAAATCCTGAACGTTAGAGCAAAAGGGCTAAGGCAGACCGAAGGTCTATTGGAATGCGGAATTTTGCTCTAACGGTTTGCGGCTACAAGAAGTTGGCGATTTCGAAGCACAGAACTGTCTGCCAGCACTAAACTTGATACGAAGCATAAAGCTTCATTTAACCACTGAACCGCCAATTTCTTGTAGGTGCTGTTAGCTGCTGCCTTTCTTTCGGTCATTGGTTTTAATCCTTAATAAGTTTTGTCGTCTGTGTCGAATTACCATTATATATTCTCAAAAAATACAGACCGTCTGTCAGTGAAGAAAAATCTTGGTTGTTGATTTGTTTGCCTGTCCAAATCATCTGCCCCGTTGAATTTAATAGTTCATAATATTCGTTTTCGAATTTACCCTCTATGTTGATTGATGAAGTAAATGGGTTTGGATAAACATTTAAATATTTTAATTCTTCGATGTTCTGAATGCCTGTAACTGCACACAAGTTTAACATATTAAAAACACCAGTGTCTACAACACAATTTTGCAATTTCATATTGACGATAAAACTATCAATGCCGTTTTGCATTTCTAAAGGAGTTACGATTGGTGAATTATAAGTTACCCATAACATTGTATTATTCCAATCTGTCGGATTGTTTACGTTAAGACTATGAGGATTCTGAAAACCTACTGTAACAGTTTTCCATGTCCAGAATGCTTGCCCACTAATTTTATTGGCAGGATTCCTTATAATGTTAGTTAATTTATTCTGCATTCCACCTAAAGTATCTTCACCCCATTCGCCACACCAAATTGGAACATTTAAAGTGTTAGAAAGTGCTGTCCATGCTGGTATATTGGGTGCACTGAAAAAGAAGGTGTAATAATGAAACTGGAAACAAATATTTGAATCAGGTAAAGAGGTAAACATAGAGAAGTCCTGAGCGTAATTATTTCCTTCAAGCATTATCATGTGGTTGTTGTTAACCGTTCGAATCGTGTCAATTATATTATCATATAAATTAACTAAATCGGGCCACCACCAAATATTTGGTTCGTTTAATAAATCATAAGCGGCAATAATTCCTCTGTTTTGATATCTGCTGGCAATTGCCTTCCAGAGTTGAATCGTTCTGTTTTTATTAACGGGGGAGTTCCACAAATCAATAGAATCTGGGTCTGCTATAAAATGTGTTGCCTGACCACCTGGTGCAGCATGCATATCCAAGACTGCATAAACATTATAATCTTCGCACCACTGCAAAACACTGTCAAGAATTGCCCATCCTTCAGGTTTGTAAACAAAAGGATTAGCATCGTCTTCTAACAAATTATGATTAAACGGAATGCGAACAACATTATAACATTCATTTGAAATTCGTTGAATGTCTGCTCGAGTAATATAGTTTTTGTAAACAGAGTCTCTGAAATTATTAAACGCTATTGGACCAATAACGGATGTCATTTTATTGGTAATATCCTTTTCAGAAATTAGTCCACCGCCCCACATCAAACCTTCCCACATCAACCATGAACCAATATTTACTCCATCAAGATTGATGGCATTGTTTTGTCCATTATGTATTTCTTGTCCGTTGCGATGAACGAAAGAAGTGTTGTCCCAAATAGCTTGTGCTTGGGTATTATTTACTGAAATTAGAAAGCCCAATATTATTAGTAGATTTCTTGTCGGGCGGAAAAATTTTCTTTTTACCATTGTTTGTATTATTGTCTGTTGTCTTTTAAGGTTGCAGCTAACGTTCAGGATTTATTCACGTTTCAATGGATTAAATCCATTGTTAGACGAAGTTCCATCATTTTTTGGAACTTCGCAAACGAAAGAAATCCTGAACGTTAGAGCAAAAGGGCTAAGGCAGACCGAAGGTCTAATGGAATGCGGAATTTTGCTCTAACGGTTTGCAGCTTGCCGAAGGTGGCGATTTAACGCACAAACTTTCATACGAAGCACTAAAGTTTATATACCCACAAAACTGTCCTACGAAGCACGAAACCGCCACTTTTGGCAAGGTGCTGTTAGCGGTTCGTTGTTCTTTTTCAGTCGTATCGTGCCTGTCCATATTGGTCTGTCTTGGTGCGTTAGCTTGGTAGCTCTTTTGATTTTTTTTAACGTTTGGTCTGTGCGTTGTAAAAAAAGCAAATGTGCTACCAAATGCGTTGGCGTTTACAATTTCCATTTTATTGAAAGATTAATTACTCGTCCGTCAATTGGTGCCCAAAGTTTATGAAAGGTCGGATTATTAATTGAACCGTCATAAATTTTCCCATAATTATTTTGTCTAAAGTCCAAAAGGTTTTCTCCGTTTAATACAAAAGTTACTTTACCTATGTTATATTGAACCATTGCAGCAAAAAGAAAATAGTTTTTTACAGGATTGTAATTTTGGTCTAACTGTCCTGCGATTAAAGAGCTTTCAATTCCTAATCTCCATTTTTCACCAAGTTCATAAAAAATAACTGTCGAAAAATTGTGTTTTGGCGTAACAACTAATAAAGGATGTTTTTTGTCATAAAGTTTTGTTACATCTGTATAAACATAACCCAAATACAATTCAATATTACTATATTTAATTCTTGCATAAGTTTGCAAACCCTTTGTCTGTAAGGCGTTATTTGCGTTTGCCAACGATATTTGATTTGTAATTGAGGAACTGTCAAAGATTGGTTGCGAAATATTTGTAAAGAAGAAAGATTGATTGATGGTAACATTCAGTTTATTGAAAAGCAATTTATGAAAGTTTACATCCGCATTTATTCCTTGAGATAATTCAGGTTTTAAATTAGTGTTTGGAGCAATAATATTTAAGTCTGTTTCGGGATTTACATAAGTAATCAGGTTTGGAATTTTATAACCAAAACCACCATTTACTCTTGCGGTAAATTGACTGTTGAATTTATACATTAAAGACAAACGGGGCAAAGGGAAAAAACCATATTTTGAATGGTAGTCGCCTCTAAAACCACTTTCAACTATGAACTTTTCAACTGGTCGCCAAGTGTTTTGAACGAATGCTCCAAAGGTTTGATAATTGTAATCTTTGACCTCCGCTAATGTTACGGTTTTATTATTGAACGTATCGCCATTCAAATTTATTCCAGTAACCCAATCCATTTTTTTAAGTTTGTGAACGTAAGAAATTTCAGAATAATAAATCAGTTGCGTAGCATCAAAAGAATAAACCTTTGTTCCTAAATTTTGAGTTAAATAACTGCTGCTAAATTTTATCGTCAAGTTATTCTGTTTAGAGAATTCATACAACCATTTTGCATCTGCATTATTTCGTTGAACTTTGTTGTTGATATGAAATAATGTGTCGCTTGATTTTGAAGAAAAATATTGCATATCACCACCTTTTCGCTTATCAAATGTCCCTGTGTAATTTAAGGTTAATGTTGATTTTGGATTGAAATAAAAAATCAACTTTGGATGCACTACCGAGCTGCCAATATTAGGGACATCGCTTAATCCGTCTTTGTCAATGTCGCCTTCTTTCTGGAATGTTTGTCCAGCAAATAATGTAAAGCCAATTTTGTTATATCGCTTGGCATAGTAAGCATTCAAATTTGTTTCAAGAAACGTGGATTGATTAACGGTAACAATTAATTCGTGTTCATTTGTTGGGTCTTTGCTCACCAAATTTATAATTCCTCCAATAGCATCGCCACCATACAAAGTTGAAACAGAACCTTTGATAATTTCAATCTGCTTTAAATCCAATGGGGGAATTTGCATAATTCCAAAACTTCCAGAAAGTCCGCCAAACAAAGGCATTCCATCTTTTAGTAATTGGGTATATCTTCCGTTCAAACCCTGAATTCTTGCAAACGTGTTTCCAGAACTTGCAGAAACTTGTTGCATTTGAATACCTGCAATGTCGCCAAGTAAACTCATGATATTTCCTGGTTTCACTCCGTTTTCTTCGTTTAGGTCATCAAGTCCAAGCACTTCAACCCGAGTAGGAATATCTTCAATTCTTGAATTTGTTCTCACTGATGAAACGGTTACTTCTTCTAATTGCTGACTATTTGTAGACAGAAAAATTGAAATTAAATTGTCTTTTTGTGGAATTGAAACAATAATGCTTTTGGTTATATAACCGATAAATTGAATTGTAAAAGTTACATCGCCAGTTTTTGAAACTATAAATTTTACTTTCCCTTCTGCATCTGTTGAAGCACCGTTCGTAGTTCCCTTTTCAATTATCGTGGCTCCAATTAATATTTCATTTGTTATGCTGTCTTTTATTATTGCTTTGAAATAATTTTGTGCAAATGAATTTGAAATTGAAATTGTAACGAATGATATTATTATGATTGTGATTTTATATTTTGTCATGTTTAGTAAAATTAAAAAAAGGCGAAACGCCAGAGGCGTTTCGCCTTTGGCTGTTTAATCCTTTTTTCCTTTTTCTTTTTCCAGTTTTGTTTTGCTTAACATTTTACCGTCAGGCGTAAACAGCACATCAAAAGTTTCTTCGCCTTTCTCAATCTCGGCTTCATAGCAGTTTCCGTCTTTGGCACTTTCAATTTTGCTTGCTTCTTCAATTTTGAAACCTGCAAAATCTTTAGTGAGTGTCGCTTGAACAGCAGCAGGCAAAGCAGAAACCTTTATTTCGGTTTCTGTTTCAAACCACTTACCTGTGTTGTCAAAGTTGGCAGAAACTTCTTCTCCATTGAGTTTGAAACCTGCTTCATATTCGTTTGCATTTTCCAATTCCCAGCTGGTTTTAGTTGCGTTTGGAAACTTTGCTTTGAATGCTGAAGTAACGGCAGCAGGAACTTTGTCGGCAGATATTTTTTGAGCACAAGCCGCATTGCTCATTAACACTACTGTAAGCAGCGTTATGATTATATTTTTCATTTTTTAAAATATTTAATTGTCTGCCCTTCGGCAGAACGGTTTATAATAAACAAATTGTAAGCCCCAATGGGCTTATTGATTGAAACCGAAAAGCAATTAAACTATTGGAGGTCGGAAAATTTTTGAGATGTAGTCCGAAGGTGAAAAATTGTCGGAAGATATTGAAGGATTAACCTCCTTAATTTGAAAGTGTATAGTAGAAAAAGAAAAATAAGTTGCGAAAGAAATAGTTGTCTGTCCGTGATGCTGGTTTTGAATTGGTGTATGTGGCTTTTGGTCGTCCCCGTTTTCATGCTTGTCAAACAGTCCGTCAATGTTTACTAAATGGTCGGTGATAAAGTCAAGCGGAGTCATGTCCTTGTCCTCTGTTGCTTTGCAGTGGCGATACATTTCAGGAATGTCTTTAAGCATAGAGAAGTCGCCCATTGGTAAACAGAAAGTCCCGAATGAATAAAATGCTAAGAGAAATATGTTAACTGTCTTTTTCAAAATTGTCTGTGTAACGGAAAAGTTAGAGTTTTTATTGTGAAAAGGTTGTTGTGCGGTCGGGCAAAATTAAATGTGGTGTTTTTGTGTCGGCTTGCGGGTTGGTAAAACACCTCTTTTAATTTTGCGAAGGGTCGGCTGTCTTTCATTTTTTCTGTCGATATTTTGATGGTCTGTCTGTTTTTTTACAATGACCGCTAACGTTCAGGATTTATTCACGTTTCAATGGATTAAATCCATTGTTAGGCGAAGTTCCATCATTTTTAGGAACTTCGCAAACGAAAGAAATCCTGAACGTTAGAGCAAAAGGGCTAAGGCAGACCGAAGGTCTATTGGAATGCGGAATTTTGCTCTAACGTTTGGCGGCTACTGGCCGTTGGGCTTTAGAAGCATCAACTGTCTATAACCTCAAATGTTTATTTAAAGATAAATTTTTATTAGTGAGGTGCAAAATAAAAATGCGCTTCAGCGCACCTTAATGTCGCACCGAACGATGACCGATTCCGCCCAATGGCCAGTAGGTGCTGTTAGCGGTAGTGGTTTTGTCTTTCGGTTACATTACATTTTATTCGTCATTTCGTTTTGTGCATTTTTTGTCTTGATTAACGATCTTCCTTGCAGTGCTTGGATGAGTGTCAGCAAAGCCAATAGTCCATAAACAACAGACAGCCCAACTGTCAATTTGGTATTTTTTAAAACATAGAACGAAAGTATTGGCAATACTTGTAACGCGTGCATGCCAATAAAATGCGAAACTCTTAAATCACCAACAGTCTTACTCCAACCTATGATGAACCAATTTGAATTGTCATTTAATGTTCCAACACTATGGTTTAATCTTGAACCCATAGCAAAACCCTCGAATGAAAATATAACGAAAATAATTATTCCTAACCGTATGGCCCAAACATAGAAATTGGGTAATTCTGGAAATGAGTTTGTGAAAAATAATATTCCAACATAAGCAGTATAAAGGGTTACTAAAGTGGCCGCTAATGCCATAATTGAATACAAGGCTGCATAAACAGGTGTGCTTAAATTGTAGTGCGAAAGCTGTCCTTTACTTGCTTGAAATGCGATATAGAAAATTTCAAAACCCAATAAAATGATAACAGACCAATTGAATAACTTGATATTAAAATTCGGTAAGTAATAGCAATACCAAGCCATAGCCCAAGCAAATAGAAAGGTCGAAAAAGCGAATTTAAAGGGCTTGTACCAAGCGTTTACATTATAAACTTGAGTATTTGTATACTTTGTAAGAATTATAAAAATAAAGGATAACACAAGACACAGTAAACCATAATAAAACAGTGTTTCATTTCGGTGTTTGAGTTGTTGAATAAAGTCGATCATTGTTTTATGCTTGCTAAATTTTTTTTAATTTTCATCATCAATTTGTCTGGTGTTACTCTTGGTAAGTTACTCAAAAACCAATTCATAAATCCGACAATTTTTTTGCCCTTATCATTCAAAAATAATTCAACTCCTGCTTTGGCAACTACGTCAACTGACATGGGTTTGTTGGCACTCATAGCGTTAGTTTTTCTCTAACAAAAAATGTATGGTGTGTTCCGTCCCTTCATTGTCGGCAACTAAAACTCTGATAATTCCTTTATTGATAAAAAATATTTCGTTTGGGACAACATTAGGGCTAGTTATAATTTCTTGTCGCTTAAAAGTTTTGACAACAGCTCCGCTAAGGAAGTCATTTAATTCGACTTCCGAGGCGTTAATCATCTGTTTCATTACCTGTCTAATTTGTTCCATTTATTTCTTTCTTGGTTGGTCTCTTTGGGTCGGTCGTACCATTACCGCTAACTAGCTTATACCCGATATAAAGCTTCGATTATCTCACTATAATTTGGCGGATAACCGAAACTGACTTTCGGAAAGTAGTTGCTGAATTTATTCATAAAAAATCAGATGGCGAAATAATTTAACCCATTTCTATTTCATATTATTTCAAAAAAAACGCTTAGCAATTAGATAAGCGTTTTTTATCAAACTTTAAAAGGAAATACTAAATGGCAGCCATCAATAAATTAATATCCTTAAATGGCAAATTAAACGCTTCTCCCAAAAACTGATTGGTTAAAATACCATTGTAAATATAAACGCCATTTCTTAAGCCCGGATCTTTTCTAACAATGCTGTCAAAACCACCTTCATCTCAGTCACCCTCATACCATTCTCCATTAGGCTGAGTAATTTTCACTGAACCGGAAATAAATTTATCATTACTCAATTTACCGTCCTTACTATCTCCATTTGGCCAAGTTTGCTCACCTTTGCCCTTGCGCTCTCCAAGTGCCCATTCACCCTTATATTTTTCGCCTTTACTATCAATTTAAGTTCCATTTCCATAAAATTCTCCAAGAGAATCCACCCCTCCTGTAGCTCAACCAGCTGTTTTCCAAACGTGTAGTTTAATGGACTACAATTTCACCCAACGAAAATTCGAGTTGGAGGCCTTCGTAATCAAACGGATCAAATACGCTCCCGAAGCCAAGTCACTTACTTGCAATTCGAGGCTTTGGGAGATGTTTCAGGTATTCTCCTCACTTCAAAATTTTCCCCGCATCGGGCACCCGATGCGAATGCGGGGAGAAAACCCAAAAACTCAAGCCTGCTTCACGCTGATCACCACAATCGTGCTCGTCCCTGCGCGGCCGGCCTTGACGTCGGCATCGTTTTTCTCGATGTAGTGCTTGACCAAGCTCGAGGGGATGCTCTGACCCTCATGCGAAATCCTGATTTTGCGCTCGATCGATTCACCTTTGTCGTGGGTCTTGACTTGCTTGGTCTTGCCACCGTTGAAGACGATGCCGATCATGCCAAACTCTTCGCCTTTGTAATGCGTGGCGCTCTTGGTCTTAGTGAGCTTGATCTTGTAGTGGATATTGAAGTAGCGCGACTTGGTTTTCTCCCTTTCGGCGTCCTTTTTCTTCTTTTCTGCGTCTTTTTTCTTTTGCTCTGCCTCGCTGGCCTTGGCGGCTCTTTCGCGGTCCTTGTCAGATGCTGCTTTGGCCTTTTCGCGCTCCTTTTGGGCTTTTTCGCGCTCCTTGGTAGCCAATGCTTCCGCTTTGTCACGCTCCTTTTGGGCTTTTTGGCGCTCGGCCTCCCGCTCTGCGGCGACGCGGGCCTGCTTGGCCTCTTCGATCTTGAGGCGCTCCTTTTCCTTGGCCCAGGCATTTTCCACGAACCATGTGATGCCGTCCAAGTCCTGTAATTTGCCATTCACCAAAAGGCGCATTTCACCAGAGTAGAATCCGTCTTCGTCCCACATGCCGTCCTTGAATTCGCCGGTTTTGGGATTTTCCCAGCGGCCCAAAATATTGGGGATTCCTTCCGCCCACATGCCCTCGTAACATGAGCCGTCAGCCTCGGTCTTACGCACGTCTCCTTCTACAAATTGGCCATTGTTCCAGGTACCGTCCTCGAAGTCGCCATTCACCTTGTCCAGCCTGCCTTTGCCATGGTACACATTGTCGAGCCATTCGCCATCGTAGACATTGCCATTGGCGTAGACGCGCTTGCCTCTTCCTGTCCAGTCACGATTGATGATATCGCCTTCGTAGCTGCCGCCGTCATCCATTTTGCGGTTGGTTTTGCCACGCTCAAATGCGCCATTTTCAAACAGGCCTTCCTTGAAGCCTGTACCATCTCCGAAGGTGTATTTGCCCATGCCGTGCCATTCATCCTCCTGAAATTCACCCTCGTAAATATTACCGGAATTGTAGGCGAGCCTGCCCTGTCCGTGGTACATGTCGTTTTTCATTTCCCCCTCGTAGATGGCATTCTCAAGCGTCAATTTCACCTTGCCCTCGAGGAAGCTGTCATTTTCCCAGCGGCCATCCGTGAAATCACCATCCACATAGACAAACTTGCCCTTGCCGTCGTAATTCCCATCCAGAAATTCGCCTTCATAATAGTTTCCACTGGCGAATGTGAGTTTGCCCCTGCCGTTTCGACCCCCCAGTGCGTAGCCACCCTCATAGAGATTGCCATCCTCGTTGGTCTCGCGGATACGTCCTTCGACAAGTTCATCGTTTTCCCAAGTGCCATTTTTCCAGTCGCCGTTGGGTTCGGTGTATTTGCCTTGGCCGGTGAAATTGTTGGTATTGAATTCGCCGGAATAAACGGTGCCGTCCTCGTAGGTGTATTTGCCCATGCCATTCCAAGCACCATCGCTTGATTCTCCTTCATATACATTGCCATCTTCGTCCGTGGTGCGCACCTTGCCCTTGATCAATTCGCCCTGCTCGAAAGTGCCCTCCTCGTAGTCGCCATCGCCGTTGTCGCGGCGGCCCTTGCCCTGCAAGTCGAACTCCTCGTTGAATTCCCCTTCTTCGTAAAGGTCGCCATCGATAATGGTCTTGCCAGAAACCAAGACGCCTTCAACCCAGGTACCCTCCATCACAGTCTCCGATTCTTCGCCTTCGTCTTCCGGGTCCTCCTCGTCTTTGACGATTTCCGTGTAGGTGTATTTGCCCTTGCCGTGCAATGCAAAATCCTTGAATTCGCCCTCGCTTACAGAACCGTCTGCCTCGGTGGCCTTACCGCTGACAAATTGATTGCCATCCCATTTGCCTTCATAAACCGTGCCCTCTGGATCGATGAATTTGCCATCCGGACCCGGGCTTACTGCCGGCGTGGTTGCCGGCGTCGCGGGCGCAGTTGCTGCTAAGTCTACAGACGTGCTCGCAGGCGCCTCTACCGCAGGCGCCTCTACCGCAGGCGCCTCTACCGCAGGCGCCTCTAAATGGGCGGGTGCAGCGCCTCCAATGCGTGACCCATTCCATTTTCCTCGCATAGCACCAGCATCATCACCTGTTTTATAATTACCAGTAAAATTGCCATTACCGTCAAATACCCACTTAAAAATACCTCCATCATTTCGATTATGCCATTTCCCCTCTAAAATATTTCCATTGAGTGTACCTTCACATCTTCCTTCTAACTGATAAGTTGCTTTAAACTTATCACCGTCCTGAAAGATAGTTAAATCACCATGTTGTGTTTTGTAAGTTCCTGTGATATTCATTCTATTGGTATTTTTATGTTTATGTTAATGTTAATGCCCGCTAACGGTTTTTAGCTAAGCGAGGTGCGGAATTTAAAAGCACTAAACTGTCTAGCCGCACAAATATAAATTAAAAGCACTAAACTGAATGGCAAATGCAAAAAATGTTGCGCGGAGCGCACCTTTAAAAAATGCATTTGCAACTTGCACAATCTTCCGCATCTTGCTTAGGTAATGTTAGCAACAGTAATTATTTTAAAATGTATTCTGTCTTATTCTTATTTCCAATACTTTTAAACATTTTTAATTCAACTCCTTTTTTCAAGTCTCTGCTTGCTGTTGCAGATGACAAGTCTTTAAATACATTCATATAGTCTTTTCGTGTAAATGATTTTATTCCCAAAGAGATGAAATGCTCTAATCTATCTGTGTCTTTTAGAATTCGGTTGTTGTATGTCAATATGCTTTCTAATGATTGGTCAATAACACGAAGCATATACTCAATGAAAGATGTTGATTTTCCTAATTTATCACTCATTGCAAGCGATTTGTAATATTCTTTTTGTGTTTTACTAATTAATGTTTCAAATGGCAAGAACTCAAATATTGGATATTCTGACATTAAAATTAAAGTTTGCCATAATCTTCCCATTCTTCCGTTACCGTCAAGAAAGGGGTGAATAAATTCCATTTCATAATGAAAAACGCAACTTCTTATTAATGTTAATTCATCAGAGTCTTTAAGATATTTAAATAAGTCTTTCATTAAATATGGAACATTTTTATATGGTGGAGCAACATGTTCTAATTTAGTTCCTTTAACTATTCCAACACCCTGTTTTCTGTATTTTCCAGCGTCACTGATTAATCCGGTCATTAATACTTGATGCGCCTTTAAGAAACTTTTTTCAGATAAAAAGTCGTATTTGTCTAATTTCTCATAAACCTTAATGGCATTTAAAACTTCCAATACATCTTTCTGCGGACCGACTACTCTTTTATTTTCTATTAATGCTGTTATTTGTTCCTCAGTTAATGTATTTCCTTCAATTTGTAATGAGGAATGAATTGTTTTTATTCTATTCTGTTTTCGAAGTTGAGGAGATTGTCTACTCAGGTAATTCGCATTCACTTCTCCAATTTTTTCGGAAATTGAACTTATTAATTTTAAAATTTTCGGGGTAATGTCGTAAGGAGGTTTCATTGATACTATCATTTGATACTATCAAAAGTAGTCTATTTTATGTGGAGTTCCAAAATTATTGTTGCTAACGTTCAGGATTTATTCACGTTTCAATGGATTAAATCCATTGTTAGACGAAGTTCCATCATTTTTAGGAACTTCGCAAACGAAAGAAATCCTGAACGTTAGAGCAAAAGGGCTAAGGCAGACCGAAGGTCTATTGGAATGCGGAATTTTGCTCTAACGTTTTGCAGCTACAAGAAGTTGGCGATTTCGGAGCACAAAACTGTCTGCCAGCATTGAACTTGATACGAAGCACAAAACTTCATTTAACCACTGAACCGCCAATTTTTTGTAGGTGCTGTTATGTGTAGTTTTTATTTTGCTTTTATTATACAATTTAAGTTGTTTTTAAAGTTTTCCCCAGCACTTTCGGAAAAAGTATACTCATTTATATAACATTTAATTCCTATAATTTTTTTCGTCTTTAATTGTTCTAGTTTAATGCCCGATAAATTAAAGCTAAATGAATTTGTCCATTTGTCAGAATATTGGGAATAGTCACTGATATCTGTAGAAGTATTTACAAATTTTATAACTGAGTTATCTGAAAACTTAATGTAGATTATTTCACCTGCGTCAATAGTCAAAATTATACTGCTTTCAAGCTGTATCCAAAAATTGATTACACCTTTTTCTTTAGTTAATAAATAACTTCCGCCATTGAAAGAAACAAAACCAGTTTCAATTGTTTTTTTTCCAGAATACGCATCTACCTTAGTTTCAATATTACAAGGGATAGAGTCAGCGGTTGTGGAAGTGCTATTAGATTGAGAATAACCCATTAGTCCAAGTAGCAGTCCAGTAAAAGTCAAAATAGTTCTTTTCATTTTTTTTTGTTTTTTAAAATTACACATAACGTTCAGGATTTATTCACGTTTCAATGGATTAAATCCATTGTTAGACGAAGTTCCATCATTTTTAGGAACTTCGCAAACGAAAGAAATCCTGAA
>Ga0214919_10003658_pt1 | contig 23018 bp, 21 predicted proteins | sample LL1503_MetaG_FD_177994 | JGI IMG/M metagenome (GOLD analysis project Ga0214919, IMG submission 177994) | Freshwater microbial communities from Lake Lanier, Atlanta, Georgia, United States - LL-1503 | ecosystem: Environmental > Aquatic > Freshwater > Lake | place: USA: Georgia | collected... | reverse complement strand
TTGCCAAGCTTGCAAAGTCGTCGAATGGGGGGCTTGAAGAGCCGCCTGGTGCAAAAGGTGCGGATGTGCCGCCTGGCGCCGAGGACACCAATGGCAAGCGGCACCATTCGACGGACACTTTGCAAGAACTGGGTGACGGCGATGTTTCCGAAGCGCCGCACACCGAACCAGTGCCACCAGGCTTTTACATTGGCTTCTGGATTGCCTGTGCGCTCATGTTTGCACTGCTGGTGTATTACTACTGGTCTTTTGATGCCGAGCAGTATGAAATTTTGAACATGCTGACGCGCTCAGTGATGCCCCTGGGTATCCTGACCTTTGTGGTGTTGGCGGTTATTTTGTTTGGAATTACCACTGCTACTGAATCCGCCGCAGTAGGTGCTGCTGGTGCTTTCTTGATGGCCTGGCAGGCGGGAACGCTAGACTTCGAGAAAACCAAGCAAGCCGTTTTCTTGACGGCCAAAACTACCTCCATGGTGTGCTGGCTTTTCGTGGGCTCGGCTTTGTTCTCGTCGGTGTTTGCGATTCTTGGTGGTCAAAGCCTTGTCGAGCACTGGGTGCTGTCCTTTAACCTAAGCCCTTTGCAGTTCATGCTGCTGTCGCAAGCCATCATTTTTGTGTTGGGCTGGCCGCTGGAGTGGACAGAAATTATCGTGATTTTTGTGCCCATCTTCTTGCCCATGCTTACGCACTTCGGGATCGATCCAATTCTTTGGGGCACCATGGTGTTTGTGAATCTGCAGGCGGCCTTCCTGTCGCCACCGGTGGCTATGTCGGCTTTCTATCTCAAGGGCGTGTCGCCACCGCATGTCACCATCAACCAGATCTTTGCCGGCATGATGCCTTATATGTACATCGTGATCATGTGCCTGGCGATCATGTATGTCTGGCCTGGTATGACGTTGTGGTTGCCACAATACCTGTATGGGGCTTGATCGGGCTAGCGCCTAAACCTTAGATCCATCGGCGTCAGCGGCCCATGCGGCTCTGGCGCCGATGTGTTTTGTAGGCCTGGCTGACGCTTGGGTACGGAATCTGCTCCGCGGCGAACATCAATGGCGATTGCGAGCGCTGAAACCAACTCGGGCTAGCGACAAACGCTCAGGCCAGGTGTGGATAGCCACTGTCGATGGCGTTTGTTTCCATGTCTATGCATTTTTGGTAAACCGCCAATTCTGGTGTTTCAAAACCACTAATTAGTAACTGCGCCAAAGTGTTGGTAGCCGCAGGCGCAGTGATCAAGCCATGCAGACATGTGCGAAGGGCTTGCACCTGTTCTGGCGGGGTGCTTAGTGCAGTAATGAGCGGTAAACCGGGGTAGGGCGCGCTGTGGTCAATGACGCACAGGCCGTGCGTGGCGGGTGCATCATGCGTTTGCAGCAAGGCCCATGTGACGCAGTCGATCGCGGCCAGATCCGCTGGTCCCTCACGCACGGCATCCACGGAGCCACGATGGCTGCCAGTTTCCAGGGCGGCGGCGAAGAATTTACTGCCTTGCGCCAGAGGTGCGGCTTCAGCCCGCAGTGCGTTGAAGCCTGACTGCGAATCTGCGCTATTAAAGGCCACAAGCCGGTTACGGAAATCTGCTAGCGGCAGGTCCTTGTGTTCTTGCCGCGCGATAAAAACGCTGCGGCATTCGATGCCCTCGCAGCCCGGCGCCGTATAGCGAAAGCAGCCGAGCAACTGCACCTGGCCTTTCAAGCCGTGCGTCAAAGGGTAGCCGCAGGTCTGACTCAGCAGCAGCGTAGGCGCTAGCCAATGTGCATGTAAATCTTGAGGCCACACAACGGCATTTGGCAACCCGTGCAGGCCATGTTCCTGCAATGCTTTGCGCAATAGTGTCCAAAGATTTTCTACCGCACCCGGCGCGCCCAAATACATGGGCAAAGCGACCTGAGCCGCACTCATGCAATGTGCCTGTAGTCCGCATTTAAGGCGCGAGTTTGCTGGCCTGGCGTATCGAGCGGACGTAGCGCAAAGCGCTTAAAAAGTGCGAGATAGCCTGTAAGCAGGTACCCACCGTTACGCGTTAAAAAATGATCCCGGTGTGCGTGGTATAGGGCGGGGATGCGGTACCAGGCCAGCTTGGGCTGCGCGTGGTGTACGGCGTGGTAATTGTTGTTCAGATACAGCAAGCGCCATAGCCAGCCCGCTTCATGAATCACGATGCGATGCTGCGGATCTGCTGCCGGGCGATGCTCATAGAACGAGCGCATAAAGGCCAGGCCTAAGCAGGGGTAGCTCAGTGCCAAATAAAGCCATGGACTGATATCGGCATAGACATGCACAGACCACAACATCAGCACTAACAAAACCGTGTGCTGTGCCCAAGTCCAACGCAAGCGCGGACTTTGCCAATAGTCGGCTGAAAAAAGCGGGCGCAGCAAATGAAAAATCGCAAAAGCCGGTGTGATGCAAAACCGGCCCAAAGCCGTGCGTTGTGCCGCCAACAAAAAGCGCATAGGCGCGCTGCGGCTGGCAAAGTCTGCCGGGTCTAGGTAATTGCTCTCCGGGTCCTGGCCGGGGTAGGTCAGCACTTCGTCGCGGTGGTGTGCCAAGTGGCTGTTTCGGTAAATATCGAAGGGGTACCACACGGCGATGGGCAGCAGTCCAAGCGCACGGTTCAGCCAGGCATGCCGGGTCGGGTGGCCGTGCACGAGTTCGTGCTGCAAGCTCATGTACCAGGCGGCCAACCCCACTATCAGCACCAATGCCCAGGCTGAGGCGTCAGTGCGATACCAGCTTAGGGCTCCAACCCAGCCGCCGTAAATCGCTAGGCATACCAGCCAGGTCGGCCACTCCACAAGCCCATCGGCATGCGGGTCGTAATCGGGCGGGGCCAGTTGGCTGGGAGCAAGGGCTAATGGCATTGGCGGGGTGTGAGGTATCGAAGGATGCGAAAAGAGAGAGAAGTGGGCTGGGTTAGTGTCGGGCAAATAGGAGTGTGTTGACGCGGCGCATTGCGCTACAGGCCGGATTGTAAAATTGCGCGCTTTCGTCCCCGAGCCCGGTGGGGATGTTGACTTCTTAACCCCGGGCCATGTAGAGGACTACCATGTATAAAAACCTCGCTGCGACAGGGTGCGCTATTGCACCTGCTGTCCGCGACACTCAGCCTTTGCGCCCGCGTCTTGTCAATCGCGGTGGACTGCAGGCCCTATGAGTTACCAGGTCAAGGAAATTTTTTACACCCTGCAAGGTGAGGGTGCGCACGCCGGTCGTCCAGCGGTGTTTTGCCGTTTTGCCGGTTGTAATTTGTGGTCCGGCCGCGAGCAGGACCGCGCCAGCGCCGTTTGCCGCTTTTGCGATACCGACTTTGTCGGCACCGATGGCACGCTAGGTGGACGCTTTGACAGCGCCGCTGCCTTGGCGACACAAATCGCTGCCCTATGGCCTGCTAGCTTTGCCACGCAGCGGTTTGTGGTGCTAACGGGAGGCGAGCCACTGCTGCAAGTCGACGCCGCACTGATTGACGCTTTGCACGCCGAGGGCTTTGAAATCGCGGTAGAAACCAATGGCAGCATCACTGCGCCCGAAGGTATCGATTGGATCTGCGTCAGTCCCAAAGCAGGCGCCCCTTGGGTGCAGCGCAGTGGGCATGAGCTCAAGCTGGTATGGCCACAGTCCGGCTTCTCATTGGCCGATATGCAAGCCATGCAAAGCATGCCCTTTAGCCACCATCGATTGCAGCCGCTAGACGATGTGCTCCAAAAGCGCAATACCGAAATATGCATAGACCTGTGCTTGCAGCAACCTGTCTGGAAGCTCAGTATGCAAACCCACAAAGTAACTGGCATCCGCTAAGCATTTCTGGCAGCGCCGCACGCCAAGCCTTTTCAAGAAAGTTGTTTCATGTCCCTCGCCATACCCCAAGACTTTTGCATTAGCCAAAAGTTTTTTTTCGACGCAGCGCACACCTTGCGCCGCGAGATAGAGACCGAAGGTAGCTTGCGCGTACACGGCCACACGTATTACGCCGAGGTCAGCATCGCAGGCGCACCCGATGCGCAATCGGGCATGGTGGTTGATCTGGGGCGAGTGCGTCAACGCATCGAAGCATTACGCCCGCAGTTGGACCATCGCCTGCTGGATGAAGTACCTGGCCTGGGGCCGGCCACCTTGGAAAACTTGTGTGCCTTTATTTGGCAAGCCATGGCACAGGACTTTGCCGGTCTGGCGCGCGTGCGTGTCTGGCGCGAAGCCTTGGGCGATAGCTGTACGTTGGAGCGCGCATGAGCGCGCGCGGCTATCGGGCCAGCCTTTTGTGGTTTCCCGATCCAGCGCTGCCGATTGCTCGGTGGGAGGAAGACGGCTTAATGGTGGTGGCTCCCGATGCGCAGGGGCGCGAAGTGGTGCAGGCCATAGGCGACTGGCGTACCCTGTCGGCGCTGAACTGCCGCTTGCCGGTGGAACATTTACCCGGGCGCATCATTGCGCCGGGCTTTGTGGATATGCATGTGCACTTCCCGCAGATCAACGTCATCGGCTCGCCGGCCGACGGCTTGTTGCCTTGGTTGGAAAACTACACCTTTCCCGAAGAACAGCGCTTTGCTGACCCCGCCTATTGCGCCGAAGCGGCCACTTTTTTTGTCGATGAATTGCTTCGCAATGGCGTGAGCACTGCGCTGGCTTTTGCCACCACGCACAGCAGCTCGGTGGATGCTTTGTTTGCCGAAGCGCAGCGGCGCGGTATGCGCTTGGTAACCGGCCTTTGCCTGATGGACCGGCATGCCCCGGCGGCCTTGCTCAACCAGCCGGGCCGGGGGCGCGACGCGGTAGAGCACAGTTTGCTGGAGTCGGAGGAATTGATACAGCAGTGGCATGGCAAAGACCGCTTGGGCTATGCCATCACGCCGCGCTTTGCGCCCACCTCCACCGATGCGCAACTGCGCGGCGCGGGCGAACTGGCAGCCCAATACCCGGATGTTTGGATTCAAAGCCATGTGTCCGAAAACCAGGATGAAATCGCCTGGGCTCGCGAGCTGTTCCCCCAGTCGAGCAGTTACCTGGCCACTTATGCGGATTTCGGTCTTTTGCGCGAGCGCGCGGTGTATGCCCATTGCATCCACTTTGACGAAGCCGACCGGGCGCTCATGCGCAGCAGTGGCGCGGCGGCGGCGGTATGCCCGACCAGCAATTTATTTTTGGCCAGCGGCTATTTCGATTACGCCGGCGCCGATGCAGCCGGTTTTGCCTATGGTCTGGCTAGCGATGTGGGTGGCGGCACCAGTTTCAGCCCCTTCCAGACCATGCTGGCGGCTTATTACGTGGGACGTGAAGGCCGTTCCAAGGCCGGTTTGTCGCTCTCACCGCAGCATTTGTGGTGGCAGCACACCGCAGGTGCCGCCCGCGCCATGGGCATACAAGGCATAGTCGGGAACTTATTGCCCGGCTGCGAGGCCGATTTTGTGGTGTTGCAGCCCAAGGCCACGCCTTTGCTGGCGCGAAAGACAAAGCTTGCCAATACCCTGGACGAACTTTTGTTTTCGCTCATCGTTCTGGGTGACGACCGGCTGATAGAACGCACCGTACTGGCCGCCACCGTAGCCGAGCACGCCGGCATGTGGCAGCCAGCCGGCAGGTTTTAAGCCCCATCCGCCGCCAAAGGCCCCTGCCTACAATAGCCCGAAGTATCGGGAGCACCTTCGTATGAGTATCAAAAGCGACAAATGGATACGCCGCATGGCCGAAACCACCGGCATGATCGAGCCCTTCGAGCCCCGCCAGGTGCGCGAACGCGAGGGCAAAAAAATCATTTCCTATGGCACCAGCAGCTACGGCTACGACATCCGCTGCGCCCCCGAGTTCAAGGTGTTCACCAATATCCACAGCACTGTGGTGGACCCGAAAAACTTTGATGAAAAGAGTTTTGTCGACTTCCATGACGACGTGTGCATCATCCCGCCCAACAGCTTTGCGTTGGCCCGGACGCTGGAATATTTCCGTATTCCACGCAACGTGCTGACGATTTGCTTGGGCAAATCGACCTATGCGCGGTGCGGCATCATTGTCAACGTCACCCCCTTCGAACCGGAGTGGGAAGGCTACGTAACCTTGGAGTTTTCCAACACCACGCCACTGCCGGCCAAGATTTACGCTGGCGAGGGCTGCGCCCAGGTGCTGTTCTTTGAAAGCGACGAGGTTTGCGAAACCAGCTACAAAGACCGGGGCGGCAAATACCAGGGCCAGGTGGGAGTAACCCTGCCCAAAGCCTGATGTAAGGCTAATTTGCGCCGTATCGGGGATAATCCGCGCTGCGCCCCGGTTCCCGGGGCAACCTGCTATCGGATGGATAGCACCACCTTTTGCTATGCATGCCCGAACAGACTATTGAAACCGCAGTACCTGCCTCCCCCGATTCCCTAACGACAGAAACCCCTGTCATGGCCTTTGCCCAGCTGCAACTGGCCCCGCCCTTGGCCCGTGCGGTGGCCGAAATGGGCTACGAATCCATGACGCCGATCCAGGCCCAGGCCATCCCCGTGGTGATGACCGGCAAAGACGTGATGGGCGCCGCCCAAACCGGCACGGGCAAAACGGCTGCCTTCTCGCTGCCTCTGCTGCACCGCCTCTTAAAGCACGAAAACGCCTCTACCTCGCCCGCCCGCCATCCGGTGCGTGCGCTGGTGCTCCTGCCCACGCGCGAGTTGGCCGACCAGGTGGCCCAGCAAGTCAAGCTATACGCCAAATACACCCAACTGCGTAGCGCTGTCGTTTTTGGCGGCATGGACATGAAACCGCAAACCGCCGAACTGAAAAAAGGTGTCGAAGTGCTGGTGGCCACGCCGGGCCGTTTACTCGACCACATCGAGGCCAAAAACGCGGTGCTCAATCAGGTGGAATATGTGGTGCTGGACGAAGCAGACCGCATGCTCGACATCGGATTTTTACCGGATCTGCAGCGCATCCTGAGCTACCTGCCCAAGCAGCGCACGACGTTGCTGTTTTCCGCCACCTTCTCGCCCGAGATTAAGCGCTTGGCCAATAGCTATTTGCAAGACCCCATCACCATCGAAGTTGCGCGCTCCAATGCCACCGCTTCTACGGTGGAGCAACACTTTTACAGCGTGGGTGAAGACGATAAGCGGCGCGCCCTGCACCATGTCATCCGCAAGCACCAGCTCAAACAAGCGTTTGTCTTTGTCAATAGCAAACTGGGCTGCGCGCGCTTGGCGCGTTCGTTGGAGCGCGAAGGCCTCAAGACTACCGCTTTACATGGCGACAAAAGCCAGGACGAGCGCCTCAAAGCGCTGGAAGCTTTCAAAAGCGGTGAGGTCGATTTGCTAGTCTGCACCGACGTGGCCGCGCGTGGTCTGGACATCAAAGACGTCCCCGCGGTGTTTAACTTTGACGTGCCCTTCAATGCGGAAGACTATGTGCACCGCATCGGCCGCACCGGGCGCGCTGGCGCATCGGGTTTGGCGGTGAGTTTTGTGGGCGGCAAAAATGATGCACGCCTGGTTGCTGACATCGAAAAACTGATTAAGACCAAGATTGAGCTAGAAGCCATCGAGTTTGAAGAGGACGGCCCAGCCGCGGGCCAAGGCCGTATCAACGATGGCCGACGGATGTACCAGGACGAGGCGCGTGACGACTCTCGCCGCGCCCCGCGCAGCGCCGAGCGCGGCGGTTTGCGTGACATTGCGCACGAAGGCCAGTACGCCCGCCCGGCCCGTGACGAGCGCGCGCCCCGGCGTAACTACACGCGTCCGCCGGCACCGCCCAAAGATCCGTTTTTTGACCAACCTTACGAGCCCAGTGTGGCGGCAGAAGTCAAACCGGCCTGGGAAGCTGCTCCGCGCACCGGCGGGCGCAGCATCTCGGCCAATATCAAGCCTAAGCGGCGTGTGGCCTTTCTGTTCAAAGCGGCTGAAACTACTTAAGCCGGGGCTCTACCCCGGCGTCTGCGAGCACTCCCGCGCCGATTAAGAGCCAGGTGCCCGCGATTGCGGGCAGGGCACTTGAAAAAGCGTATGGTTCAGGCCCCCGTGACCATCGGGCGCATCCAAGCGCAAGGCGCTCAGGCAGCCACCCCAGACGCAGCCGGTGTCCAGCGACAGCACATCCTTGCGGCCCAACCAGCCTAACGTGGACCAATGTCCAAAGGCCACGATGTCGTGCGCCGTGCGCCGTCCCGGCGCGTCAAACCAGGGCGTATAGCCTGACGGCGTCGCGGCAAGGCCCTCCTTGGTCTCAAACTCCATGCGCCCCTGGGCATCGCAAAAGCGTATGCGCGTCAGGGCGTTGACGATCACGCGCAAGCGCTCATTTCCTTGCAGGCCCTCATCCCACTGGTCCGGCAGGTTGCTATACATAAGCGCTAAAAAATCGGCATAGTCCGGGCTGCGCAACACGCTTTGCACTTCGACGGCCAGCGCCATGGTCTTCTCGCAGGTCCATGCGGGCAAAACGCCGGCGTGCACCATCAATACCGAGGCGTCATGGTGGCGCAAATGCAGTGCCATGGACTGGTGGCGCAGCCATTCAAGTAAGTTGTCCCGGTCCGGGGCCTGTAATACCGAATCGAAGGTGTCATTTCGGTGGGCTTTTCGCAGCCCTTGCGCTACGGCTAGCAAATGCAGATCATGGTTACCCAGCAGGCAGTGCGCTGCGCTATTTAGTGCTCGCAAGCGGCGTAGTACCGCCGCAGAATCAGGCCCGCGGTTGACCAGGTCTCCCAGCACATACAGCGTATCGCGGCTTGGGGAAAAGTCGATATGGGCTAACAGTCGTTCCAGCGGGCTATCGCAGCCTTGGATGTCGCCGATCAAGTAAAGTGCCATGCTGTCGATTGTCCTGTGGATTCCATGGAATTTTTACTGATTATCTTTTTGACGCTACTCAACGGCGTCTTTGCCATGTCCGAATTGGCGCTGACCGCGAGCCGCCGCGCCCGGCTGGGTGCCTTGGCAGAGGCCGGTGACAAGGGCGCGCAAGCCGCTTTGGAGCTGCTGAGCAATCCCAATCAGTTTCTATCCACAGTGCAAGTGGGCATTACCTCTATCGGCGTGCTCAATGGCATTGTGGGCGAGGCTGCGTTTAGCGAGGGCGTCGCGGCCTGGATGGTGGCAATGGGCATGGCCGATAAGGCCGCCGCACTCACAGCGACGGCCTTGGTCGTCACCACCATCACCTTCACCACCATTATTTTTGGCGAACTGGTGCCCAAGCGTATCGGCCAGTTGCATCCCGAGACCATGGCCTGCTGGGTGGCGCGGCCCATGTTGTGGCTAGCGCAGGCAGCCAAGCCTTTTGTCAAATTGCTCTCGGGTACGACCGCGGCTACTCTTAAGCTCTTGCGCATTGACACTGACACTGCCCGCGCCGTGACGGAGGAAGAAATTTCCGCCAGCCTCGAAGAGGGCGTGGATGCCGGCCTGATCGAAGAGCATGAACATCAGATGGTGCAAAACGTGTTCCGCTTGGATGAACGTCCGCTCACCTCGTTGATGACTCCGCGCAGTGACGTGCAATGGCTCGATGCTTTCGCCAGCGTGGACGATTGCCTGCGCTTGGCCGGGCGTGGCGCGGGTAATGGCGCACATTCTTGGTACCCGGTGTGCCGTGCCTCGCTGGATGATGTGGTGGGCGTGATCAGCGTGGCGCATTTGCTCGATCTGGGCTCGCATAGCCAGGAGCCGATAGCCGCCTTTGTGCAGGCAGCGGTTTTTGTGCCTGAGACCCTGAGTGGCATGGAGTTGCTAGAGCAGTTCCGCTTAAAGGCGGCGCGCCTGTTGTTCGTTGTAGACGAATACGGTGTGGTGCAAGGCCTGCTCACGCCGCGCGACTTGCTCGAGGCCATTACCGGTGAACTGCAATATGGCGCCCAAACCGATTCCTGGGCTACCCGGCGCGAAGATGGCTCGTGGTTGCTCGACGGCGTGATGCCCGTCGATGAAGTCAAGGCGCGTTTGGATCTGGACGAGTTGCCCGACGAAGATCGGGGCCGCTACAACACCCTGGCCGGTTTACTCATGGCCCTGACTGGCCACTTGCCCGCTCTGGGCGAACGTGTCATTCATCAGGGCTGGGTGTTTGAGGTGATAGACCTCGATGGCCGCAGGGTGGACAAAGTGCTTGCTACTCAGCGTTCGGCGGCTCCCAAAAAAGCTTAAGGCAAGGCTACAAAACTCCGCTGCTTTGCTTGCAAGGCAGCAGGCCGTGGCAATCTAACGGTACCCGCACTAAAAGGGCAGTCTGTAATGGCGGCGCGTCACAGTACTTGCGCCGAAGGGCGCGCTGCTACCCGTTCGCGCCATGCCTGCAGTGCTTCGTAGCCAAGGTCTGCCGGCTTGAACTTGAGCAGGCCGCGGGCAAACTCCAGTGCGCAAAACGCGGTGATGTCGGCAATCGTGAACCGCTCCCCGGCCATCCACTCTTGCTTTTCTAACAAGCGATCAAAGACTTGCAAATTGGCCTTGAGCTTGGCGGTTTGCGACTGACCATATTCAGGGAACTGCGGCGTCTCCAGCGTCGCTAGGCCGGGATGGCTGTGGCGGATGCTATTGGCCGCACCCAGCAATATGGTCCATTCAACGCGACGGTCTGCCATCTCGATAAACGCGCGCTCGGTACTGTCATGGCCCATCAAATTGGGCTCGGGAAACAGCCCCTCCAGATAGGTGCAAATCGCCCGGGTTTCGGTCAGTACGCGGCCATCGTCCAGCTGCAGCGCCGGCACTTTAGCCAAAGGGCTTTTGGATAGGTAATCGTCACCACGGTGTTCGCCGGCATTCAGGTCTATGGGTATTTGCGCAATAGAGGTGATGGCTTTTTCTGCCATAAAGATATGTACCCGGCGCGGGTTAGGTGCGCGTAGCGCGGTATAGAGCTGCATGAAAAACCTCCGGAAAAAATGTCCGCTGTACTAAGCAATGCTTGCAACACCGCGTCATAGCTTATCTAGACGCTGCCCAATGCAATGCTTGGCTTAGGGCTGGAAAATCGTAAGTCCTTGGTCCCTTACGCGTCGCCGGTCAGATGCTGAAAACGCGCGCGTCTTGCAAACTTACACGCAGCGCAATCGCTTCGCGGCGCGCCGCTTGTGCGAAATCAGCCGCATCTGACGCATAAATTATGGAGCGCGAGGCATTCACTGCAATCGGGCCGCTGGTCTGCGTTGCGCTTCCACGCCAGGCTGCCCGCACCGTCGCCTGCGCGTCGCCGCCTTGGGCGCCCACACCGGGGATCAAAAGCGGCACAGTGGGTGCCAGCGCCCGAACCCGCTCCAGTTCCTGCGGGTAGGTCGCGCCCACGACAAGGCCAAGCTGCCCATTTTCGTTCCAGGGGCCTTGGGCCAATTGGGCAATGTGTTCGTACAAGCGTGGCGCGCCCGGCAGGGCTTGCAGGCGTTGGTTTTGAAAGTCGTCGCCGCCAGGGTTGGAGGTGCGGCATAGCAAAAACGCGCCCTTGCCAGGAAAACGTAGATAGGGTTGCACCGAGTCCAGCCCCATAAAGGGCGAGAGTGTGATGGCGTCGGCCCCGTAGCGCTCGAAGGCCTCTTTGGCATATTGCTCGGCGGTGCTGCCTATATCGCCGCGCTTGGCGTCCAGAATCACTGGCACCTGCGGCGCGCTGGCGCGCATATGCGCCATCAGGCGTTCAAGCTGGTCTTCGGCCCGATGGGCGGCGAAGTAGGCAATTTGCGGCTTGAACGCGATCACCTGGTCCGCCGTGGCATCGACGATAGCAGCGCAAAAGTCAAAAATTTTGCTGGCATCGCCGCGCCAATGGGTGGGGAATTTGGCGGGATCCGGATCCAGTCCAACGCAGAGCAGAGATTGATTGCTGCGCTCAGCCCTGGCGAGCATGGTGATAAAGGTCATGGGGGCGGATTGTAGGTAGGCGCGGGGCGATACGACGTGAACCCGTAACCTAAAAGAAAAACGCCACCTTGCGGTGGCGTCTTATGCAATGCAGGAAGAGGTTTATTTGAACGGTGCCTTGATGAACTTGGCGCACACGCCTTTGATCATGTGCCTGCGCGTCCCATCTTTAAATGTCAGGGTTTGCACAAAAGCCCCATCGGTCAGGTCGATGGTGAAATCCTCTTGTGTAACCATCTGTCCAAAGCGCTCGAACATGGCCGGGCGGCTGACAAAGGCCTTGGTGCCTTCCATCTTGAATGCGCCTTTGCGCGACTCGGTAATGGAGTATTCACCTTGGTACCAACCAGCACCTGCCTCCGGATCCAGGCCTGCCACCAGCATGTCCTGGTAGACCTTAGGCTCCGAATTCAGCGCACCCTGGGGCGTGGAGACGGTCACTTCGCAGACGAATTGACCGCCTTTCTTGCCCAGTTTGTCAGCACCCGCCTCCAACTCGCCTTCGCGTGAATCAGCCTTCGAGGGGGAAAGGTGCAACACGCCCAGAGCCACCAGGCCCCAGCCGGTGAGCGCTGCGATGACCAGGGTGATCACCACTGCAGCCAGCACGGCACCCATCGAAGATTGCTTTTTCATACTTAGGCCTTCACAGAGTGGGCGGCTTGGTAGTCGCTTTTAGTTGCTCAAGAGTTCACGACCATTGAGCGGCTGAACCGGGCGGGCATTCATCTTGAAGGGGAAAGCCTGAACCTGCTCCTTGGCGATGTTGACCGTAGTCTTAAGGATAAAGAAGCGCACGCCCTCGGTACACGGAGGGGTGGTTAGCGAGCCTTCGTAGCTGTAGAAGTCAAACTCGCGCGGCAGCAGATTGCCCGGGTTGAAGTTCACCCCATCAGGGGCGTACTCCACGCCTTCTTCTTTGGGTAAATTTGTCCACAAGGTTTTGATGCCGGGGTTTTCATTGCCTTCCTTCAGCAGGACGCCCAGGACCGCGAGCTTACCTTCGGCATTTTTGTGCACAAAGTGCACCACCATCGCCATGGGTTTACCGTCGATTTTTTCTTCGCTAGGGCGGTGAAAATGGAACTGCAGCAGCTCATAGGCAATGCCGTCGATACGCATCTTGCTGCCGGGAGAGGCGACCACTTGGATGGTGTGGCCGTTGTTGAGCATCTTGAGCGGACCTTCTTTGTAGTCGGCGCTAATCACCATGCGTGATTTCACGAAAGGCCCTTTGATGTCTAAAGGCGACTGTGATTTGCCAGCCGCGCAGGTGGGGAACTCTTTGCCCCACTTCTCCGGGCCCATTTCACCTTCGTAGCCCCAATGCGGAGCGGCATGCTTTTCATCTTTCTTGTCGCCGTGGCCGTCGTCTTTGCCTTTACCTTTGCCCTTGCCATGACCGTCATCTTTCTTGCCGTGGCCGTCGTCTTTGCTGTGAGCGTCTTTTCCCTCTTTGTCCCCATGCCCTTCTTTTTCGGACTTGGGCAGGCATTCAGACATCACTTTGATTTTTTCGCCAGCAGCCAACAAGCCTAGCTGGGCTGCGCAAATCGTGTTTTTGCGGTCGCCGAGTTCGGACATTTGCAGTGCCTTGCGGAAGGCCTCCAGCGTGGCCGGGTCCTCGGCGCCCTTGGAGAGCATGCGTAGCGCGCCCAGGCCCACTTGTCGCTCAGCCGACAAGGACTTCTCCTTTTTATACATCGTCTCTAGGTCCGTCAGCGTTGAACCATTGGACAAGGCGGCTTTGACGGCGTCGAGCTGATTGGACTTTTCCTCCAGCCCAGTCATCTCTTCCTGCAAAGCGTGCATTTCTTCCTCTGCAGCTTTGATGCTTTCCTCTTTTTCCTTGACCGACTTTTCGGCCGCTTCGGCCGCGGCCGTCAAATCAGTAATTTTTGCCTTGGCCGTCAAGGCTTGTTTTTGGTTCATGAAACCGAAAACGCCGGCACCAATTAGGGCGGCAACTAGGAAAACTTCAAATAGGATTCTTTTCATAAAGTCTCTTTCGGGTAATAAGTGTGAAAAGTAGACACTCCAACGATGCGCACTAAAGCAACGCGCCGGGCATTATCCGGCAGGTTTATTGCACATTTATCGGCACGGGAGGCGGAATCTTGAACCAAGGCGCACCTTTAACGTGTGCCACGATAAGAAATTCCAGCGCCTGTACCGTCCAGCAGCATCATATCTAATTGGTAGGCAGCGCCTTGTTTGGACACAATCGCTATGCCAGAGAGAGTTTTGTTTTTCCAATCGCAAGCTGTAATCGAGCCCAGGGTAAGCGTCACTTTAAAGATATTTTTATCCGGATAGGCGGGGTGGGCCACCCATGTGAAGGAAGTCCCCGCTCCTTGTGAAAAGACGCAACGCGCAATAGTCGTTGATTGGTTCGCGTTCACAGCGCCGCTTGCGCCAAACTGGAGTGTTGATCCTGGTGCTGTACCGGAGGTTTCGCCACGATCTGACCATGTGCCATTCCAGGAAGTGCCACTTAGGCCAGTTGGCGGGGCGTTGAACACATATTCAGTACTCGGTAGCGCACTCACCACCATTTGGGACTTTGCCACAACGTTGCTGCGTGTGATCGAAATATCCGCGATCATGGCACTGAGTGAAGCACCTGTGATCGTGGCCGTTACCGGGTAGTTATTCGTGCCTTCACTAATCGTCCAAGCGCTCGCTGTACTGGATGCAGCACCTTGCGTGCCCAGCGTCATTTGGCCTTGGTACAGATGCGCTACAAGGGGCTGCGCTGCTTTGCGGTACCAAGCGTAGGCTAGGACATTGTTTCCCGTATCGGGCACGACCAAGATCAAAAATTCGTCGGTTGTATTGATCAGGTTTCCTTTGTAAAGGCCTTGCAACTCTGTCGGTCCTGTATTTGCTGTATTCGCCAAAATGCTATTCCGCTTAATTTCATCTGCAGTCGGAGTCGAGTTTCCACTCGGGCCAGAGCCGCCCGATTGCCCGCCACAGCTTTGTAGCAAGCCGAACAAGGTCAAGGTGGCCAAGCCAAGGGCGAGGCTTGTGCGGTACCAAGTTGCCGCGCGCACAGGTACAGGTTTATTGGTACTCATGCGGGCTCGACCCAGGCCGCCTGCAGCCAGTGGCAGTAATCGTCTAAGTGCGGCCAGGCGATATGGCATATCGGTGTTCCCGCTGGAAACAAGTCGCCGGTTAAATGGTCAAGCCAGGCTCCATCGGCATCCAACTGGCCGCCAAAGGCTGCAAAGGCGGCACGCTGGGGAAGGCCCTTGCCCTCGCGCTTCTGCGATGCTTTGTCTGGCATGGGTGGCTGCACGCTGCGCATCATGGGCGTATGCGCTCTGCGCGAGACTGGCGTGCGTACCGGGCCAGAGTAGGTGTCGTGGATGCTGCCCCAGTGCCGGCCACGCAGGCGCCGCCGTATGCTGGCAATGCGGTGGCTGGCCTCGTCTACGTCCGGGTGGTGAAAGCGGATTTGACCCAGCACGTTGTCAAACAGCACCAGCGCCTCGCGGTGCGCTTTGAGCACGGCATCGAGTTGGTTCAGGGCGTCGCTACGCACACAAATTAACTGGGTTTGCGAATCGCGCAAGGCCTGGCCGTGGCGCCAGCGAAATAGCGGTGCGGCCAGCGGATCAATGTCGTAGGCGATGATTTTGCGAAAGCCTTGCAGCCAGGTGCTGGACATCATCCACCCTGCGCTGGCCCCGATCAGCAGCAACTCGCCACCGCCAGGGCTTTTTTCAGAAAGCCACAGCGCAATATCGCTGCAGGTGGGCTGCCAGCGTTTTTCGCTGCGCCATGCTTGCCAGTGCCACAGCAAGCCACCAGAAGGATTCATGGAGTTTGCACCCGATTAAATTGCATCACGCCCATTTCGTCCATGCGCGATTGCTCGCGCTTTTCCACGAATTTCTCGACCGCTAATCGGTCGTTTTCTGTGAGTGTTTGCATTTTCAGTCGCTCGGTTTCGGCTAACACCATGTGGGCGCCCAGGTTTGCCAAATGAAATTGAGAGCGCTGAAGGTCGTCCCGTACGCGCTCGCGCAAATTCAATAACTGCGACATGAACTGGCGCTGATTCATGGTTTCGGTCATACCTTTGGTATCGCTTAGTGCGGCATTTTTCTCATGGTATTCCTTGTACATTTCTTCGAGTTTGACCTGGCTGCTCAGCAAAGACTGGCGCAGCGCCTGGGCGCGCGTGGTTTCATCGCGCAACAGAGCGATTTTGCGTTCCGCTTTATTTTCAAGCGCGGACCAGCAGGCACGTACTTTCATATTGCCTGGCGCTTTCTGGGAGTATTGGGCCGCACGGTCACTGCTCCATTAAGGCCCGTACATTGGCTCGCGTCTGGCTTTCGTCGACGCCGATGTACATGTCTTGGCGTAAAAACGACTCCATAGACTCGCGCGCGGCAATGGCTTGGTCGATTTCGGCATTGCTCCCTTGCTGGTAAGCACCCACCTGAATCAAGTCCACGTTTTGCTGGTAAAGCGACCATAAGCGCCTGAAGCGATTAGCGAGCTTCAATTCGGTAGGTGTCAGCAAGTTTTGCATAACGCGGGAGATCGAGCCGGTCAGGTCAATCGCCGGGTAGTGCGCCGCGTCTGCTAGCTTGCGCGACAGCATGACCTGGCCGTCCAGCGAGGCACGGGCAATGTCAACAATCGGGTCGTTACCGTCATCGCCCTCAGCTAGCACCGTATAAATGGCAGTGATGGAACCAACCCCGTGGCGTCCGACGCCTGCGCGTTCAATCAAGTTAGGCAGCAAGGCAAACACCGACGGCGGGTAGCCCTTGGAGGTGGGAGGCTCGCCGATGGCCAAGCCGATTTCACGTTGCGCATGGGCGACGCGGGTCAGGCTGTCGACCAGCATCAACACGTCTTTGCCCTGGTCGCGAAAGTATTCTGCTACGACATGCGTGAGGTGCGCACCTTTGAGGCGCAACACGGGAGAAACGTTGGCCGGTGCGGCAATGACGACCGACTTGGCCAGGCCTTCGGCCCCCAAAGTTTCTTGGATAAAGGCCTGTACCTCGCGACCACGCTCGCCGATCAGTCCGATCACGACCACGTCGGCTTTGGTAAACCGTGTCAGCATGCTCAGTAACACGCTTTTGCCGACGCCCGATCCAGCTACCAGCCCGACGCGCTGTCCGCGCCCTAAAGTGAGTAATCCGTTGATGGCTTTGACCCCAACGTCAAGGACGCGGTCGATAGGGCCGCGTTCCATCGGGTTGATGGGCAGGCCCAGCAGGCCCAGTTTGGTGGTGCAAGCGGGCTTGGGTCGCCCGTCCAGTGCTTCGCCTTGGGCGTCGATGACCCTGCCCAGCAATTCAGGCCCCAATAACGCATGACCGCTGTCACTCAATACCCGCACTAAGGCACCCGGGCCGATACCGGTCGGCTCTGAAAAAGGCATGAGATAGATTGTCTTGTCGGCAAAGCCAACCACTTCGGCTTCGATGCGCTGGCCGTGGTCGCCCACGATCTCGCAACACGCGCCTATCGGGGCCATGATCCCGCGCGCCTCTAGTCGCAAGCCGACCAGTCGGACCAGCGTGCCGCTGCGTTGCGGCAGTTTACTGTGCAGTTTTGGAATGCTTTGGTTGACGGCGGCGTCAAAGTCAAACATGGTCTTCGTCGTTCAGTATTTCATCAATCGCGGCCACGGTATCGCGCGCGGCCTGTTCATGGGGAGTGACTGTTTCGGCTTCGGGCTCTTGCCTAAGGGGTGGCGGATTTACGATGTTTGCGGCATTGGACATTCGCGGGCGGGCGTCTTCGACGCCTGCGGAAGGCAGCTTATCGGCAGCGATGCGTTCAGCACTGAAAGCGCTTTGCGCACTCCAGCGTGCTTCATTGACCTGCAGGGCGCGCGCCAACGTGCTCAAGCGGTCGCCAATCAAGTCTTCTACCAAAGTATCGTTGGCAGTAGCGCGTACGCTGCCTGGTAAAAGGTCTGCGTCGACTTGCAGGCGCAAGGCCGAGCCTTCGTTAAGACCGGTGCGCTCGCGCATGTTGTGTAGGCGCTCCACATCCGAAGGGTGCAATTGCACCACGATCATGGACTCATCGTGTTGCGCCAGCTCATCGACGCAACGCTGCACCAGGCGTTCGATGGCGCTGCCGTCGACTTGCAACTCGGCTAGCACCAGTTGCTCGGCCAGGTGCAATGCCAGCCGCTTTAAAGGTTCAAAGAAGGCTTGTGGGCTTTGCTGCAAATCGGCCAGGGTGGCCTGTAATTTATCTAAAAGCGCGTGGTCTTCGCTCAGTATTTTGTGCGTCTCGCTCTGCACGTCTGCCTGCATGTCGGCACGGGCTTGCGCTACGCCTTGGGCATGTCCCTCGGCGCGCGCTTTTTCCAGAGCCTGGGGATCGGTAGCGGGGGCCGGGGGCGTAACGGGCGCTTTGGCTTGGGTGCTTGCCTCGGCAGGTGGCGCATCGGAGCCCTCTGGTTCGGACGTCGGCGAATCCGTGTCCGGCACTTCATCAGCAGTGGGTAAGCTTTCCGTTGCGACCGGCGCGGCCAGTGCCTTCAAATCCAAAACCGGCGTGGCAAATCCGTTGGGATCAAAACCGGCTGCTCCTGCAGGTTGCCAGGCATTGGGTAAAAAGCCGCCTTCGGGCGCAATCGGGTGCAGCAAGTCGGTCGGTTGCCAGACCCGTGCGGGCCGGACGTCGGACTTGCGGGCTTCGGCTTGCGCCGTGTTAGACATAGTCGGCCCCGCCGCCTAACACCAAGTCGCCGGCATCTGCCAGTTTGCGTGCTGCGCGCATGACCAATTTTTGTGCGGTCTCTACATCGGACAGACGCATCGGCGGGAGGGATTCCATGTCGTCCCGGAACATGCCGCGCGCACGTTCGGACATACTGCCCAGGAATTTTTCTTTGACTTCTTCGCTCGCGCCTTTGAGGGCCTTCATCATCAAGTCGGGCTCCACATTGGCCATGATTTTGGCAATGCCCTTATTGTCCACACTGACCAGATTCTCGAAGGTGAACATATTGTCCTGAATCTGTTGCACCAGATCCGGATCGATGTCGCGCAAGCCGCTCATCACGGATGCTTCCAGGGCCGTCTTGGTCAGGTTCAAAATATTGGCGGCCGCTTTGACGCCACCCAAACTGGAGGACTTGGACGAGGAGTTGGTGGAAAACTGCTTTTTCATGATCGCCTCTAGCTCATCCATGGCTGAGGGCTGCACTTGCTCCAGGCTGGCCACGCGTTGCATGATTTCGGCCCGTGAATCGGACGGCAGAAAATTAAGTACTTCGGCGGCGACGCCCGTTTCCAATACGGAAAGAATGATGGCCACCACCTGCGGGTGCTCGGCCTTGATCATGTCGGCAATCGAGCGCGCATCCATCCATGTCAAAATTTCTAAACCTTTGCTCCCATGGCCGGGGTTGATGCGGCCCAGCACCGAGGCGGCTTTGTCGTCCCCTAAAGCGCGACGGAAAACCTTGTCCACATAGTCCGTCGTGCCCAGGCCCAGATTGGTTTGACGTTTGATTTCAGCTAGGAATTCATCGAGCACCGCATTGACGGCTTCTTGGGAGAGTTCGGCCACTTGCACCATGGCAGCGCCCAGACCTTGTACCTCTTTGGGGCTCAGAAAGCGGATGATGTTGGCGGCTTGCTCTTCGCCCAACAGCAGCATCAGAACGGCAGCACGCTGCGTGCCGGTCAACTCCGACATCTCGCGGCGAAGCGCATCGGTATAGCCTGCAGCGCCAGTTGCTTTGTTGTCGTTGTCTGCCATAGTCGTTTACTTCCCGGGAATCTATTGCTACACCGCCCCTCAATTGGGCCTGATCATGTTCTTCAGCACGCTGGCCACGCGGGCCGAATCGTCGCCCACGATCATGCGGATAAGGGCGACTTTGTCGTCGTAGGTGTTGGCAGTATCCATCATCTCGGCGGAGATGCCAGACTTCTTGGCCTTCATCTTCGCCTTCATCTCTTCGAGCGTTTCGGCCGCCGACGGCTCTCCGGGTGGGGCACCGGCCGCTGCCGCTTCCTCAGACTGCGCACGCTCGACCGCCAGGGCTTCTTCCTGCGCCAGCTGGACTTTCTCGGCTGCATCCAGTGCGGCTTGCTTGTCACGTTCCATCATATGGACTACGACGGGGCGAACCACAGCCATCAAGAAGGCCACAAACATCAGGCCGAGCAGGGCAGACTTCAGATTGGTCAGGACGGCATCGTCTTTGTGCCAGGGGATGCTCAGGTCTACAGGTACGTCGGGCTCAAATTTAGCAGGGATGACGCTGACTACGTCTTTGCGTGCTTCGTCAAAGCCAACTACGCCGCGTACCAATTGTTGGATGCGTTCTAATTCTTCAGGGGTATAAGGATTGGGTTTGGACGGCTGGTCTTCGCCTTTGTCGTTCTTGGGCTGTGCGATGGGGGGGCGCTCATTGAGCACCACCGCCACGCTGACGCGCTGGATGCCGCCTGAGGCTGTTTTGGTGTGCCGCACCTGGCGGTCCATTTCAAAATTGCGGGTGGCGCGCGCGGCTACGGTGCTGCGCTCATCGGTAGCTGTTTGGGGTGTTGCAGCCGTATTCAATGTGGTTGTAGGCGCGGGCGGTGCGGTATTGGCCAAAGTACCCGGAATGCCCGAAGCCTCCTTGGCGCTGTTGCGGTCTTCGCTGGTGATTTCCGAGCGCGTCTTAGCGCCTTTGCCGGTGGGGTCAAAGTCTTCCGAGGTGATTTCGGTCTGGCTAAAGTCGATGTTCAGGTTGACTTGCGAACGCACGTTGGCATCGCCCACGATAGGTACCAAAATTTCCAGTACGCGTTGGCGGTACAGGTCTTCCATCGACTGTTTGTATTTGGATTGGGTAGCGTTAAGGCCCATGGCCGCATCGGAGGCGGCATCGGTCATCAACTTGCCCACGTTGTCTACGATGGACACGTTTTCCGGTAGCAGCATAGGCACGCTCGAGGCCACCAAATGGACAATTGCCTGCACCTGTGTCGGGCTGATGCTGCGGCCCTGGTAAGGGGTAACTACCACCGACGCTTTGGGCGGTGTTCGATCGCGCACGAAGACCGAGGGCTTGGTGGTGGCCAAATGCACGCGTGCCGTTTGAACGGAATCGATTTGCTGGATGCTGCGCGCCAACTCTTGCTCCATGGCCGCGTTGTAACGCACTTGCTCCATAAACTGGCTGGTGGTCATGGCCGACTGGTCTCTGAGAGAGTCGAGCCCGGAGGCGGCGGTTTTGGGCAGGCCTTTGGAGGCAAGATAAATGCGCGCTTCGTGGTAACGAGTCACGGGTACCGTCACCTGGCCATTGCTTGTATCCACGACGGGCTTAAAGTCTGCGGCCTTAAGGGCTTCAAAAACGGCCTGTTGATCTGCTTCACTGATTCCCGACATCACGGGACGATAGCTCGGCTGATTGACCAAGGTGTAGACCAAAGCAAACGCCAATAAGGCGATGGCAATCACCAAAAGGGGTAACGACTTTTTGACAGCAGGTTGATCTAGTACTTGTTTGATCGGCCCGAACGGACCTGAGTAATCTGCCAGTGCGGTACCGGAATCGCCCATCGTAATCGCGCCATCTGCGCCTACGGTTGCCATGGCTGAACGCGAATTAGCGCCCGAGCGCGTTGTCAGAGCGCCGGCATCAGATGCGCCGGGAAGCAATGTTCCGGTAGGTGCGGTTGCGGTTGCCATAAAGTATCTCTTTCAGCGCAGGATTTGAGTCAAGTGTGTCGGGCTTTGCTTAAACCGGCATGTTCATAACGTCTTCGTAGGCTTTGAGCACTTTGTTGCGCACTTGCAAGGTAGCTTCAAAAGACAGCGACGCTTTTTGCATCTTCATGACCACTTCGGTCAGCGGTACCGCTTCGCCGCTTTCAAACGCACTGGTAGTCTTCTGTGAGTCCACTTGGGCTGAATTGGTCTGGCTTACCGCATTGCGGATGAAGTCCCCAAAGTCCGCTTTGGGTGCGCCGGTAACGCTATCTTCGCTTACTCCTCGGGCTTGCGCAGAGTGCGTTTCCAGTGTGCGTAGCATCGATGCGATGCTTGCGGCAGAGGTGGCTTTTTCAATCATGGCGGTGGCTCCTGAGCGGGTTCCGGTACTTAGGCGTTAGCCAGTTGGCTGAGCGAGTTGTCGCGCAGACGGGCCAGCTTGTAGCGCAGAGTGCGCGGGCTGATACCCAGTTTTTCGGCAGCTTCAAGGCGGCTGCGCGAAGACTCCAAGGCGGCGCGGATCAGACTGTGTTCATTGTGTTTGACCGCTGCTTGAAGGGGCATGTCGGCACTGTCGTCTTCTTGTACCAAAGCCAGTAGTTCCTGGATATTGGCCGGTACGCCTTGGGCTAGTTGAAGATCAACCGCAGGGGGCGCTGCCGGTGTGGGCGCTGATGGCGATTGGTAGCCGCTTGCCAACAGCGACTCAACCGACATGTCGTCAAACATCAGATGTTGGGTGTCGATTTGCTGGTCCGGGCAGAGCACCATGGCGCGTTGCACCACGTTTTCGAGTTCACGCACATTGCCCGGCCAGGCGTAAGCCAGAAGTGCGGTTTGCGCAGAGGAGCTGACGCTCCAGCTTTGGCCGTTGCGGCCATGGCGACCCAGCATTCGGGCCACGATGGGCAAAATATCGCCAGGGCGTTCGGCCAGCGCTGGTACGCGCAGCTTAAAGGTACTCAGGCGGAAGTACAGATCCTCGCGGAATTCGCGTTGGGTGATCGATTCGCGCAGGTTTTTGTTGGTGGCAGCCACTACGCGCACATCCAAGCCAATGGTGCGTTCTCCGCCCAGACGTACCAGCGTACGTTCTTGCAGTACGCGCAGCAGCTTGGCTTGCAAGGTCAGCGGCAGTTCACCAATTTCATCTAAAAATATGGTGCCGCCCTGGGCTTGTTCAAATAGGCCGCGATGGTCCCTGACGGCACCGGTAAACGCGCCTTTTTCGTGGCCAAAAAGCATGTCTTCAATCATGTGCTCAGGCATGGCGGCGCAGTTGAAGCCGACGAAGGGGCCGTTGGCACTGGCAGATGCCTCGTGTAACACGCGCGAAAGCACTTCCTTGCCCGAACCAGTGGGTCCTTCAATCAGTACCGCCACGTTGGCCATCGCTACGCGGTGGGCCAGGGCTAGCAAATTGCGGCTGATGGGGTCCACATAGACCACGCTGCGCACGGTCTCTTGCGCTGGCGCGGTGTG
>Ga0214919_10003657_pt1 | contig 23022 bp, 18 predicted proteins | sample LL1503_MetaG_FD_177994 | JGI IMG/M metagenome (GOLD analysis project Ga0214919, IMG submission 177994) | Freshwater microbial communities from Lake Lanier, Atlanta, Georgia, United States - LL-1503 | ecosystem: Environmental > Aquatic > Freshwater > Lake | place: USA: Georgia | collected... | reverse complement strand
AAAAAAAAAAAAAAAAAAAAAAAAAAATTTAAAAAAAAAAAAAAAAAAAAATATTTAAAAATTATATATTTAAAGTTTTTATTATAATATTTATTTAAATATGAGTTTAAATAAATATTTACCTGAATTAAAATCTGTTGTTATTAATCTAAAAGATCGTAAAGATAAAAAAGATTATATTGAAAAGGAACTTAATAATAAAAATTTAAATTATACTTTCTTTTTTGCAACAAGACATAATAATCCAAAAAGAGGATGTTTAGAATCTCATTTAGAAGTAATAAAAAATGCAATAAAAAAGAATGTTAAATATCTTTTTATAATGGAAGATGATTGTAAGTTTATAAATTCTTTAGACACAATGTATAAACCACCGACTAATTGGGATATGATTTATTTAGGAGGAACTGTTCATCGTATAGTAGATCGTATTAATAAAGGTTTTGCAAGAGTACAATGCTGGACTACTCATGCTTATATTATTAATTTAACTAATAAAAAATTAGTTGAGTCTTTATTAGAGGCTGAAAAATATGATGGAGAAATCGATAGATACTATTTACAAATTATTCATCCTAATTTTAATGCATATATGTGTGATCCTATGATTGCAATTCAAAAAGAAGGATTCTCAGATATTGAAAATAGAGAAGTATCCTATGATTTTATGCAAAGTACATTGAACGGATTAAGATTGCCTGAGAATGAAATAGATAATGAAGGTAACTATATACTAAAATTACCAGATATTCCATTAAAAGATTTGCCTAAAGTCACTATTATTACTCCAACTTATAAAAGAAGAAAATTATTTTCAATGGCTATTCGTAATTTTGAAAATTTTATTTATCCTAGAGAAAAGTTAGAATGGGTTATTGTAGATGATTCTCCAGAAACAGAAACAATAGATGAAACTGTTAGAGATTTATTACCAAGAGACAAACGCATTAAATTTATACATATGGATTCAGGAGAAGAACCAATGACAATTGCAATGAAAAGAAATATTGCAGTATCTAATTCATCTAATTCTTATATAATTCATATGGATGATGATGATTATTATCCACCAGAAAGTATATTAGCTCGAATTAAAATATTATTAAAATATGAATCTGAAAATATTGAATGTGTTGGAAGTACTTTAATAGGTACATATAATATATTAAAAAATGTAAGTTCTATGAGTACAGATGGACCAATTAGTTTATCAGAGGCAAGTATGGCATATACTAAAAAATTTTGGGAAGAAAGACCATTTGATGATCTATGTTTAAGAGGAGAACATAAATATTTTACTGAGCAGAGATTAAATAAAATTATTGATTTACCTTATAGTTTTATACTAATAGCAATTAATCATAAAGATAATATTACAACACATTTAAGAACGGATAATTCCGGAATTTTAAAATATAGTAATCAATCAGGAAAAGAAGGTGAAATTGCAAATTTCTTTGATACATGGGATTTAGATACCCAATTATTTATAATTGATTTGCAAAAATATTTATTGAAATCTTAATATATTTATTTTATTTTTTTTGACATTCTAACATAATTTTGTTGATGCAATCTTTAATATTCTTATTTTGAAAACAATACGATTGTACTTCTGCTGGAGAAAGAATATAATCTTTAATATTCATATGCTCTGTATATTTTTCAATCTCAATATCTGAGAGAGAATAAATAAATTTTAACATTTCTTTAATTATATTTTTTGAAGCTAATTTTAATTCAAGCTTAAAATCAATTCTACCAGGTCTTGTTAAAGCACTATCTATTCTTTCTGGATAATTTGTTGTAATAATTATCATTACACCATATAATTCAATAATGCCATCTAGAACATTAAGAATACAAGATAAATTTAATGCATCTTCTTGAGGTTTATTTAATACTTTAACCATTGATTCTTGATTTTCAATAATTTTAGAAATTTGAAATAGTTCACTATTATTTGTTTCAATTTTATTTAAATTTTCATCCCTTGAACAAAGTACATTATTTTCAAAAGCATCACAATCTTCAATTACATAACATTTTTGTTTATCATTTAATTCATGATTATTTATCATGGTAGTTCTAAAAATTTTTCTGAATTCTTCATTCGTTTTAACTAAATGAAGAGGAATTTCAATAAGATTCATATTTGCTCTTTTTGGGATAGCTTTTACAAGAGATGTTTTACCTGTTCCTGGTGGACCTGATAACAATATTCCACCTTTAAATGGATAACCACATCTTTTATATCTTTCCTCTTCAGGATGTATCTCTCCATTAGGATTAAATTTAAATGGTTCAATATAAGCTTTTAATTTATCAATTTCTTCAATAAAAATATTTGTATTTAAATCTTTATTATGTTTCATTTCTGATTCATCAAATAATAATTTTAATCTATTATCATCAGATTTTTCACATCCTTTATATTGAAATATTTTTAAATTTTTTGAATTATTAGTTTTATTTTTCAAAAAAGTTTCATATTCTTCCAAACATTTATCTTTAAAATCAATTAATACTTTCATATCTTTTTTATTTTCTCTTTTTTTAAATAAAATAATATTATATATTGTTGTAGTAGAACAATTTTTTTTTTTATCATCTTTACTATCTTTATCTTTAATTTCATATTCAATATCTCTTAATTCACAATAAATTTTTGGTTCATTACAAACAGTAATTTTACCTGAATTTAAGGGAATAAAATTATATTGATCTACATCATCATTCGAATAATAATTTAAATTTAAATCACTATTATTAGTAATAACTTCTGTTAATGAAGAAATATCATCTAAATTATTATTATTTAAATAATGAATTATTGCCAAAAAAACTTTACTATATTTTGCTTTCGGAATTGCAACAGTTGAAAAATTTTTTGTTACTGGAACCATATGAGTTCCAAGATTAATTTCAACAATATTGGTATTTTTATTTTTAAATAAACTTTGTATATATTCATTAATATCTTCAAAAGGAATTATTTTATTGATATATGTTAAAATTATAAATAATATAGGTAAATATTTAGCATAATCATCACTTTTTAGTGATGAAATTGCCATAAACATAATAGTTTGTAAATTATAGTCCATTTTTAGTTAAATTAATTTGTATTATTATAAAAATATATAATAATAATAACTTTAAATAACTTTAAGAAATATTATTCAATTTTTTTATAATCAAAAAATAGGTCAGTCTTATGCATTATAATATAATTATTATTTAGTTATATAAGTAATTCCATTAAAAAAAATCTAATAAAAAGTATACTTGATAGGAGTAATAATAGAACATATTTTGTCAATATCTGTTATAGCTTTACCATAACCTTCTATACCTATATTTTTATTGTTAAAATATCTAATATTCTCTATATTTACCTGAATATATTTTTGTTTAGAAACACCTATAAAAAGTAATATTTTTTTATTCTTTTTATGTTTTATTATTCTAGATGATGCAATTATTCCATTAAAATAATATGTTTCATTATTTTTAACATCTAAATAGCATCCAGGAAAAAAATCATTATTATTTATAATCCAATATCCATATTTTCTTAATTGCTCATATACAGAATAATTTTCTATTTTATTTCTACGATTTTCTGCATAAATCGACACATCATTCTTTTTTAATAATTCTTTTGAAAAATCAACTCCTGCTAATTTCGCTTCAAAATAATGAACCCATTTTTTATAAGAAGATTCACAATTATTTAAAGTAGCCTTCCAAAATTCAAATGGATTATTTGCTTTCATATATGCTAATTTATATATCAATTGTGCATAAGAAAATGCATGTGATTTACAAAATCCATATTTAGATAAATTCGACAATTTTTTCATTATCTCTTTCTGTTTTTCTTTGGAATAATTTTGTATAAGATTTTTAAATTCTTGAATTCCTACTTTATCATGTTTTGCAAAAGCTCTTCTATATTTATCTGCCTTCTCATCATCTATATTTAGATAATCACTTATTAAACTAATAGCATCATCATCAAAAATAATATTACTATTAAAATCATTAATATCTGCACATTCTCTAGCATCAATTGCAGCAGGTCTAATAATAGATATACAAACTGCCAAATCATAAATATTTTTTGGTTTAATTTTCATAAATGCTTTTCTAATCAGAGGTGATTCACCTAAAATTATTCCTATATTATCTCCTCTTGCCAACATATCAAATGTTAATTTATCATATTCAAAATCTTCAAATGCAATAGGTTTATACCTATTAATCTCATAACATTGACTTAATGCACGACTGGATAAAATATCAATTTTAAAATTTTTTTCTTTAGCTATATCATATTTATTCATAGTAATCTGCTTTAGTATTCCATTATTACTATTATTTTTAGATTGTAATAATAAATCATTTGGAATTCCTTTTGGATAATAAACTATTCCACCACAATGTAAAGAATAACATCGAAATGTATTTTCCAAAGTTTTCTTCTCTTCTAAAATATATTCTTTTGTTTCTTTAGATAATTTGTTAATTTCTGTTATAACATCATATTTACCAATAAATTTATGTATACCAGCATTTCTTATAGCTTGTCTCATTGCAGATTTATCATGATAATATACATGATTACTAATTCTAGCAACTTTACCAGGCCACGTTAAACCAATTTTTAGGAATACTTCATCACGTAAATTATGAGGAAAATCTAGATCAATATCTGGTAAGTTATTTCTATAATTAGTTAAAAATCTTGCAAATTTAATATTATGCTTAACTGGATCTATATGACTTATACCTAACATATAACAAACTAAGGATGATCCGCACGAACCTCTAGTAACATGAGGAATATTCTCTGTTAAATGTAATATTTGCATAGCTTGCATCAAATTAGATATTAAATCTTTACTTTCTAACATTCCTAGTTCATAATTTAATCTTTTTATATAAATATCTTTATTTATTTCATTTGGAATCTCTCTAATAAATAATTTTTTAAGTTCAACTATACTATTTGGTAATAGAGTTTCATTCATAATTTTCTCTGATTTTTCTATCAATATATTATTATTTTTTATCATATTTAACTCATTCATTTTAAACATTTTCTTATTATAAATATGTTTTTCATAGTCATAAATCCATGGATAAATATCAGATGGTAGATTTAGATATTGATTTAATTGATTACATATCATCATTGAACTTTTAGCTTTAACATCGATAACTAAACCATATTTTTTTAAATTTTTTTTATCTTTTCTTAATACACGTCCAATACATTGTAAAAATACTTTTGGGCATCTTTTTTCAACTTTATCTAAAAATACACAACAATCTAAATTTTTAATATCTGATCCTTCTCTATGTTTTGCTGCACAAAATAATATAGCTTTCTCTTCTATTTTATCAAAGTCATCATAACCTAGATAACCTTCCATATTTTTTGAAGTATCTATACAAATTAAATATTTCTCAAAGTATTTACTACATAGTTTAGCCATATCTATACATAAATTTATCATTCCACACCAAACTATAATTTTTTTATATGGTAGATCAGATTGTTCTATCTCTTTTTGAATTAGATAAAAAATCTCATCATAATGAAGAATATCATCACATGTAAACCATTTAATTTTAGGAGGAACAATAACATTATCTATAAATGCATCATATATAGAATAAGAACTAATAATATTTTTATAAGGTTCATAATTTAGATTTGGAGTTGCTGAAAAACCAATACATTTTAATTTTATGTTTCTATTTAATGTATAATTATAAAATTCTCTTGTTGTTTTATTTATAATTGTATGGCATTCATCATGAATTATAAGATCAAATGATATTTTTATTTTTTTGTATTTATTTCCAGATGTTAAAAATGCACGATTAATTATAAGCAATACAGGTTTATTCCAATATATTCCACTATTTACACTGTTATACCAATTTTGTAATTTATGTTCAGAAAAATTAAGAATATTATATTTTTGAAATATATGATTAAAATCTCTATCTCTTAAATTTTCAATTTTAAATTGTTCTATTAAAATTGATTTTTTTTCGCAAATCCATATAATATTTGATTTTGGATATTTTTTATAAAATTCTAAAATAATATGCATTGCTATCCATGATTTACCTGTTCCCGTTGCATGATAGTGTATACCGGAACTAAAATCATTTGATAATGTTTCATTTATAGCTTTTATTTGATTTGGATGTAATTTATTCATATTAGAATTCATTGTATAAATAAGTAATGATATATAATTAAGATCAAATACATCATACTCATTATAGTAAAATATTATTCAATTTTTTTATAAATTATAAAAAAATGAATAATATTTTATAATAGTAAATATTTAATATAAAATATTATTATTATTATTATTATTATTATTATATCAAATGGAAGATACTAATTTTAAAATATTACTTAAAAATAAATTAGATGAAATTAAATCAAAAATAAATAGAAATAAATATTTAGAAAAAAAATTTGAATATAAATTAAAAGATAAAATATTTTATCTTTTACAAGATTTAGGTGCAGGTATTTATGGTGGATCTATATTAGATAAAATATTACATGATGATGGAAGTAAAAAATTCTATAATTTTTATGAAAAATATACTAACGATAATACAATTTCAATTCCAAATGATAATGATAATATATATTTATATGATAGAATCATATTAGCTAAACCAATGAATTGCACATATAATGATAAAAATTTTCATAGTGAGACTTATTTAAATAGAAATACTATATTAAATGATATTGATTGTGTTATTAATCAAAATTCATTTGATGTTTTATTAGAAAAAATTAGAAAAATAGATAATTCAATTAAAATTTATACAACAGAATATAACAATTTTAATAAATATATTCATATTAAAGATCCAACAAAAATAATTAAATCATATATATCAATATATATATCTGCAGTAAATAAGTATAATCAGATTAGTAACCTACTTTCAATAACTGAATATAATGATGCAGATATTGATTTACCTATTTTTAAACCTATATATTTTAAGATTGATGTTTTTATTTATGATGATAATAATAGTAATATTTTTAAAGCACTTAACTTATTGTCAAGTAATGCAGATTATTTTTGTAATAGTTTATATATGATCAATTATAGATTAAGTGTAAATGATCATATAACAAAGAGAATTATTAAACCAAATTATGAAAGTAAATTAATTGATAATAAGAAAAAATGTATTGATATGTTCATTAAAAAACATTTATATATTAGTAATATGACATCTATTATTAAAAATCAAATATTAAATAGATATACTTATCCTATAAAATGTAATGTGGTTAATAAAAGAATATTAAAAATGAAATCTAAAAATTTTAAGATTTTTAATGTATATAATTTTTTTGAAAACGTTATTCTAAAAGATGAAATATGTATATTATGTAGAGATAATATTAATAATATAGATGAAAATGTAAGATTAATATTCTGTAATTCATGTTATCATCAAAATTGTTTCAAAGAGATAGTATATAAAAATAAATGCGAAAGTTGCAAAGATTGTTATATGTGTGCAAGTAAAATAAATTTTACATATATTTATATTAATTATTTCACTTGAGTGAGGAAACCTAGGTTTCCTACACATACCTTCCTTGTTAACTTATTTTATAATTTATTTATTTTTTTTTATTTAATTTGTACGTATCTATCTATATCATTTTATTTAGCATAATTAAAAATAATAAAATCATTTTTATACAATTTATAAATTCTTTCTTTTTGCTTATCATTCCAATCTTCTTTTTTAATATAACTCTTTGTTTTATTTAAATGTGGTAAATTTCCTTCTAATTCTAATTTTTTTTTTAAATACTGAACAATCCATTCTAAATCTTCATATTTAAATAATTGATCCACTAATAATTTTTTTCCTTGATAAATAAATAAATATTGAGGTATAAAATGATCATTATATATATTATCAAAATATTTATTATTTTTAACAACATCTGTTACATAATTTAAAAATTCAAATTTTGTTTTACCTGATTTATACCCTGCTTCTGGAATAGGAGTCCAATAATATTCTGATAATAATCTATCATAAGGATTCCTTACAATTGAAAATTTATAGTATAAATTAAATATATAACCTAATTCTTTTTTTAATTCTAGTGCTGTAAAATGATGCATTGACCTATTATAACGTACGCCATGATATTCTAAATCATTCCTATGTCCATCTTTAATAAATTGTTCTATACTTGTTCCAGCAGTTTTTGGAATATGTATATATATACATTTTTTATTATGGGATACAACCATATTTTTTATAAATATTATTTATAAAAAATATTAAACGCTTTATTATTGTTAAATTAATCTAATTAAATATATATGAAATATAATATTGCTGAAAAAATATATTATAATGATGATCTTATGTATTTAATATATCAATATGATTATACTTATTTAGAGAAACATAAGGAATTAATAAAAGATAGTTTAAAAATAATATGTGAAAAAGCTCATTTTTTTTGGTTTGATAAGTATGAAAAAGCATTATATAAAGATAATAATATTAGTTCTGTACTTGAATTACAAGATGCGTTTTTTGATACTTTAGAACAATTAGGATATGTTTTTTAGATATTAAAATAATAAAAATTATTTTTATCGATATTTTATAATATTATTAATGAATATGGTCTAATATATATATATATATATATATATTTTTTACGATATTTTAAATATATATATAGAGTTAGAGTATATAGAAATGTCTATAATTAATGATAGTGTTTATTATTATAAAATCGAAGAAAATAAAGATAAATATTCTACAGGTTTTTTTTCTACGTCTGATTTAAATCGATCAAATAAAGTTGGAGAAATTAATATTGAAAAAAACGGGAATAATAATAATGCTCAATTAAATTTTACTACTATAGGTGATAAAAAATCATATGGTTATATTTTTAGTTCTTTTCAATATCCTGCAACTTCTAGTTTTAATTATACTACTAACACAAGTGTTATAGATATATCTAAATATTTAATTATCCAAACTATTTTTGATCCAAAAACAAAAATCATAGAAATACAGATAATTACTCCTAAATAAACTTCTACTGTTTAAATCATATAAATTCTTTCAAAACATCCTCTACATTTTTATTATTAACCAATTGATTAATAATATTATCATTCTTTTCAATATCTTCTATTATTTTTTTAAATATATAACTACTTCTACAAATAGCAGGAGTATGATGCAATGATACCGCAGTTTTTTTAATTGCACTTCTAATTATTTTTTTTCTATCACTTGTCCCATCTAACTCATTTTTTAAGTTTTTCAGAAATATAATATTTGCATTCCACATCCTTAAATCTTTGCAAGTTACTTTAAATGTTTCTAAATATTCATTAACATCATTTATTAAAACTTTTATTACTTTTCCTTTATCCATTATAGAAAATAAATAAGGATCCTCTTTAGAAGAAATATTATAAACTTTTTTTATTAAATCCTGAATATTTTTATTTTTAAGTAAGCAATTATTAATTACTCCTTTTTTACCAATAAAATCTATCTCTACAAAATCTTTTTTTATACATATATGTTTCTTATGAAGTGTTAATAATCCATGAGATCCATACAATTTTTCATATTTTTTATTTCCATTTCTAAAATTACATATATCCATTATTCTTAAAAGAAGTGCAATTAATTTATTTTTTGTAAATTTTGTATTATCTAAATCTTTATTTATCTTGTATTTTAATTTAGAAATATTTTTACTTAATAATTTTAATCTCTTATACTTCTTTAATTCTCTTTTTTCTTTCATTTTATCGCTATATATATATTGCTTTCTACCAGCCTTATCAATGCCTGTTGCTAAAATATCATTATCTAAATATATTTTTACATTTTTATAAGCAGGTGCTATATATATCTTTTTTATTTTATTTAATATATTTCTATCTTTAATTTTTAAATTATTTATTGTATAATATTCAAATTTATCATTCTTTTTTTTTCTTATAATATATTCCTTCATATTATTTAATTAGATAAAACTTTTTCATAACTAAAATTTAATTTCCAAGATGATCCACAGTCTGGATATATATTTTTAATATGTTTTTCAATAGCTATTAATAAATATTCAATATCATTATATATATCATTGTTTTCAGTAAAATCTATTAAATATTTATTATCATTTAAATTATCTTTAATATATAAATTATTATATTTTTGTTTAATAAAAATATCTAAATATTTATCAACTAACTTTTTAATGTAATTAATACAGTAATTTTTAGAATTAATTAATCTAATTTTTAATTCGTATAACATATATATATATATATATTATTATTTATGTTAAAAATTTCAGAAAAATAATTTTATTTATAATATATATTCTTAAAAAATAATAATAAATATATAAATATATAAATATTATCAAATATTATAAACTATTTTAAATTCTTTTAAGTTATTAAATAATTAAAATTAATTAATTATTCTATAGATTAAATTTTTTAGACAAATACAAATCATGATTAAATTCTTTTGTCAAAATATAATCCGAGTTAAACTTTTCTAAAGCCAAATTATATTCTTGTAAATCTTTGAGATAGATATTATATTTTTGTTCAAATCTCTCTTTGTGATGATCAATAAAATTGTTATTTTCTATGACTTTTTTCATAAAATCAATATTTATACAATTTATTTTTGTCATTCCTTCATGACATTCACATGCTAATTTTTTATTAGAATCATTAATCGTGTTAATCTTATTTAATAATAAAAAATGCATATTTTGTAATACTATTAAAAATTTATTAAGACATAAAAATTGCGTATAAAGCTTATTTCTAGATTCATAATAATTATCACTATTATTTTCTTTATATAAATAATTTTTTGATAACTTATCTGGTCCAGGGAAAGAAATTTTACTAATAGAATCAGTTTCTATATCTTTAACTAAATTACTCATATTAAAAATAAAAAGAAATTGATTATCTAATTCATTCATTATATTTAATATTAAATCTTGTCAATTAAGAAAATAAATATTGATTAATAAATTAACAATGAGATATTTTTATCTGTCAATTTTTTAATATTAAATTAAAAAAAATGATATATAAAAATATCTAATATTAAGTTAATATAATTAAACTAATTAACCTAATATATAAATGATTAAGAAATATTATTTTGATAATACTGATCTAGATAAGAGATATTCTACCATATGGTATGGTGAATTATTATATAAAGGTGATAAAATATCTATTTCTGTAAACTATTTTCAAGAGTCAAATAGAGATTTAGATGATTTATTTATTGAAAATCTAAATATTAATTTTTATGTTACTTTAATTGATAATATTATTCATATAAGTTGTTGTTCAGACTCGTCATTTTACTATTATGATTTTGAGAAAAAGATTAAAAAAACAATTACTGATATTGAAAAATATTTTAATATTGATATATATTCAGGTAATTTTAATGCAAATGAATTAAAATATAATCCTAATCAATATAAATATATTATATCTAAAAATAAAGAAAATAAAATTATATTAAGAAAAAAAATCTTAAATTGGGATTTATATGATTCTAAAAAGAAAAAAATTACAGATAATATTTTAGATAATTTTGAAAATTTAAATATATAAATTTAATTATAAACATATTTGACAAAAAAATTATATTATAATAATTTATATGTCATCCATTTGTGCTCCAGCTTTAATATACCTTGTTTTTTCTATTTTAGCAATTCTATATATGATTTATGATCGTTATAGTGCTGGTTCTGTAATTGTAAAAATATTTTTTATTGCATTATGGACATGGCTTCTAAATCTATTATGTGAAAGTGGCTTTGAAGCCTTGTCATGGTTTTTAGTTCTATTACCATTTATTTTATTTATTTTATTTATTCTAATAATAGTACATAATATTAAAAAATATGGAGTTTATAGAAGTTAAAATTATTTAATATATATGTATATATATATAAAGAAAAGTTAATTCATAATATATGTAAATATACTATGAATATAGAAATTATTCTTAAAAAAGAATTTGATCAATTATCAATTAAAAATGTTTGTAATAATAATGAATTTTTAACTTATGAGAATTTTAAAAATTTTATAATAAAACATTATGATTTAGATCATATTAAAAAATGTAATTATATAAAATATGTCAAAATAAAAAGACAAATACTTAAATTAAAAGAAGATGATATTTATACTAAATTATTAAATGATATTAATAGTACGATAAAAATAATGAGTCACAATAATATATTTCCAAAAGTAGATATTAAAAAATATATGTTTAAAATTAATTCATTTTTTAAACTTATTGAAAGTAGAAAAATTTCAATTATTAATTCAATTAATACTATACGTAATATTTTTAATGTAAATGATAAGAATGATAAACAATTTCAATTTAAAATAATTACTGCTATTAATACATTGAGTTTTAAATATCAATTTTTTATAAAATTTTCAAAAAAATTGATACATTTAATAAATCAACTAATAAATTTAGAATCATTGTATAATATAGATCATAAATTAATTGATATTAATAATTTAGAACGTTCTTATTTAGGTAAAAAATCTGAATATATTGCAAATAAAGTTATATCAGATTATGTATCTAATAATAATTCATGTTTAAATTCAAAATATTACTATGAAATAAATATAGATATTATTAAATTATTAAATATTGGTCTAAATCATATAAATAATTTGAAAGGTGAAGTGGATGGAATTATAATATTATTTGATGGTAAATATTTTATAATAGAAAAAATAATAGAAGTAAAAAGTTCAATAAAAGCAACCTTTGAAGATACAAATAAATTTATATTTTTACAAAAATATATATCAGAAATGGATGATAATATGAATATAAAATACAATGATTATACATTTACTAAAGAAAGTTTTATAAATATTATTAATAAGGATATAAGTGAATGGACAATATATCTATGTATCAATAATTTCTGTCAAGATACTTTAGAAAAATCTTACTTATATTTTTGTAATGTATTAAAAATTATTGATAATGATTTTATAGAAGATTTTTATATCAATAATAATGATAAAATTATATTAAATAAATATAAAATAATAGAAAATAATAGGGAATATATAAATGAATTATTTAAAATTTGGATAGAAAAAATAAAATTTGGAACGGATGAATGTAATGTTTATGTTACAAAGAGATTATAAATTTTTATAGTTTATGCATATAACTGAATGAAATATCATATTGAAAAATAGTCTTATATATAAAGTCTAAAACATTTTTAGGTATACGATAATAAGGATTTATTAATATTAGTTTAAATCCCATAAGAGAATCATTAGAATAAGAATACTTTGAATCAACCGTAGTTTGTCCATCAATTGTAATTTGTACATGGAAAGTATAATATTTTAATTCATCTGTTGGAGATTTTTTATTATGTATCATATGAATTTTAACTTCAAGATTAGCTTCTTTCTTTTCATTATAGTTATGAGGAACAAGCACACTAAAGTTATCTTCATGTAAAGGTATATATTCGTTAGGAAGAATAAATGAGCACATTATTTAATTAAAAGGTGTAAAAAGGTATTTAGTAAAGTAAAATAAATATCATATATAAAAATCCATCAGTTTTTTAAATATAAACATTACGTTTATTTAGAACTAATCAACGTAATATTATAAATAGAATTTAGGTTTATTATAAATTTTTTTATTATTTCATAATTTATTTGAATATTTTGTATTAAAAAAAAATTTTGTTCTTTATAGATTCATTTGTTTCATATAGTTTAATATTAAAATCATCGCCTAGTAAAGATTTTAGATGATAGATAATATTTCTAGGAATATTATTAATTAAATCATGACCTTGTAATCTTTTCGAAAATTCCTTAAAATTTTTATCTTCAATAGAATATCTAATATGTTCTGACATCTTATTATTATCATCCCTAATTTTAATAAAAAAATAGCAATCTTTAAAATAAAATGCACGAAAATCACCATAAATAGATATATCGACTTTTCCAAAATTAAATAATAAAATTGGTTCATTACTTTCTTTACATTCTTCTTTAATTCTTTGTAATTGTTCTTGATGAGAATCATCTTCATTAAGTATAAATTCATTCATATTGTCCTTTTTTTTATTATTATTATTAATATTAATAAATTATATTAATAATAATAAATAAAAATCCATCCGTTTTTTTTATAAAATATTTAAATAATAATTTTACTTATTATTCTCATTAATAACCTTCTTAGTTGTTTTTGATTTTTTAGGAGCCTTTTCCTCTTTTACTTTTTTAGTTTTTTTCACTTTCTCTTCTTCTTCTTTTTCATATACCGGTTCTTCGACATTAATTTTATTAAAATCAATATCCTCTTTATAAACCGGTTCTTCTATATTTATCTTTTCAAAGTCTACTATCAAATTATTTCCATTATTATCTATATTTTTATAGGACGTTGCTTCTTCCACCGTATACTTATCGAAATCCATTACCATATTTTCTTTAATTTCATTATTATTATTAACTAATTTCAATTCAGATCCAGTTACATCATTCAATACAAATTGTTTTTCTTCTTCTAATCCAAATCCAAATTCAAAATTAGAATCATCAATATTCTCTGTATTATAATTAACCTTGTCAAATGCATTTTCAAAAACTTTATCAATATCTTTCTCATTAAAATCAATAAAGTCAGTTACCTCTTCCTCTACACTATTAAATATCTTATCTTCGTCAATTAATACTTCAAAAGAGTTTGTTCCAGAAAGACAAAATTGACCAGCCAAAATATTCGCAGAAACACCCTTCATATTGTCTTTTTCAGCGAATACAGCTGCCTTTTTAAATATATTCATAACTTCTTCAAAAGAAGCTTTTGCAATTGGACCAATCTCAGGATTTTTATTTAATCCATGTCTATCTATTTGCATAATTTTATTTCCTCTATATGTCATAATGTCAGCCATAATTTGAATATGTCTAGGATTAATATATTTTCCCGAGTATACTGAATTTAATTCTTTATAAATCAATTGTCTAGTTGCTTCTATACCAAAAATTTCATAAAATTCTAAAATATCATTTGTAATAGTTCTTCTTATATCAACGCAATCTTCAGCTAGTATATCAATTAAATTACTTCCATTTGTATTGAGCATCCATTCTTTACACTCTTGCATAGATCCATCTTCGTTATATTTAATAATATTTGTTTCTCCAATTTCAACTAATTTAATATCAGTTATACCTCTTAATGATAATTCAATTAACTGTTTCTCAAAATCCTTAATAAAATCAAAGAAACTTCCTTTACTATCTTGCTTAATTTGAATTCTCATAACAACATCATTAACACTATCATCACTATATATGCAATCTATTTCTTGATCATTATGAAAATTCTCTTTAATTGTCTCTTGAATTTCTTGTACAGTAATTTTTTTATTCATTAATGCTTCTTTATCAAAAACTAATCTTAATATCCATGGAGATAAACAAGATTCATCAATATTATCGATATTAAATAATTCACTAAATTCCTTATAACTTTTAATAAATTCAATATCTTCATTTTTATCAATTTTACCATCTTTATTATCATATAAAATTTCACTCATTAGTAATAAATCCTTTAATTGAGTATAACCAAATCTAGCTTGAATCTTTTTTGCATTATCTTTATTATTAGCATATTCATCTTTTAAATAAATACACATATTCTTATTTTTCAAATTTTTACTAACATGTAATATCTCTTTTAATCGCGGAACAGCTTCTGTTACAACGGCGGCTCCAGATCCTACACCAGCTGCATGTACAGTTTTCATGGTTAATTGAGTTGAACTTTCTCCTAAAGTTTGAGCTCCTACTATACCAACTAATTCTCCAGGACTAATAAAAGAATCATACATTTTATCTTTAATTATTAATATGATACTATCAAAAACACCTTTGGTCATTCTAAATTCTTTTATTACTCTCTTACTAGATAGATAAGACTTAAAAATTATTTTAAATAATTTCCAATTATTCTCTTTTTCCGGTAAGTATTTAACTATATCTTGTATCATATTGTTGTATGAATTAATTATATATTGAGGCGTAATATCAGATAAGGTATAATCTTCAATATTAAATTTATATCTTTGAGATGGTATTATTCTAAATAAATTTACAGGAATATAGGTATTAATATCACCAATCACTTCAATATTTGAAAAATAATCATATCTTAATTTATCTCTAAATGATAACACTTCATTATATTCATCTTTTAATAAATTTTTATAACCAGGATCATCCATCATTGCACTTACTGCATCTGGTGTCATAAAATTCTCAAAATAATCTCTATCATCCAATGAATCAAACATATAAATATCTTTCATTTTCTTATTATCATACTCAATTAATTCGATTCTACTAATTTTTTCTAATTTAATTGGATCAAGATTATCATCTCCATAAGTAAATTGTATAATATGTTTTGTTGCATTTCTAACAGTCATATCATAATTTACCATTAAGTCTTCCGCTGCTTTAATAAACTTTCTAGATAAATATCCTGAATCCGCCGTGTCTACAACATGCAAACCATTGGCTAATCCAAAATTTAAGGTTGATGGTATAGTTAGATCATAAACTTTAGGATATTTAGATATATCAACTCTATTTATTTCTATTATTGGATCTAATATAGTATTATTCACTTGTTTATAGTTATTTATTTGATTATTAAATTCATTCGTAAATATTATTTCTTTCAATGTCGAATTGAATATTAAACTTAAGTTATCTTGAAATATTTTTGCCCATTTTGATGGAATAGTCAAGTTAAAATTCTTTATTGATCCAAATATACCAAATCTAGATAGAAAGGTATATACATCATTTATAATATCATAAGATGTAAACTTAACAGCTATTCCATTAGTAGTTATATCAATATTATTTTCATCAGAAAAAAATCCTTTGATAAATCCCTTCATAAAAAAATGATTTGCATTTAAATATTTAGATCTAATTTCAATTATATTACTTAGTATTATTAATAATGATCTTGAATAACCAATAATACCAGTATTTACATTATCATAAATAATATTATTTTTATTAAACCAACCTTTTAAATAATTTATAACTAAATTATTTGTATTTTTAATTTCAATTAAATCATATTCATTATCTATACTTCCATATTGAATAAACAATCCTAAAAATATTCCATTCTCTTCTGTTAAATTAAATTTTTCATTTTTAATATCTATACAATTAATTATATGAGGCGGTTCAGCTAATTCTGCTGTAACAGGAACATAATCTCCTATCTTTACTTCTCTAGTCGATTTTCTTTCAAATTCTTTTCCATTCCAAATAAGTAATGAATGAGATTCAGTTACTATAACATTTCTTCCGCTCTCTGTTTTTATTTCATATAATTCTTTTCCTGGATCATGTCTGGTAACATTTTTAATAATTCCCCAGCTTACATTACCATTTAAATCAGATGTTGGAATATATGCTTCATAATCTAATTCTAATAATTCCATCTCTTTTTCAGGAAGATTTTGCACTTTAGACATATTTTTATCTAATAATTGATCTATCCAAACACCAATATTAATATTTTTTGTTACTCCATTTTCCATTATAATAATTGGTGTATCACCTGTTACAGATTTAATAGCTTTATCAATAACACCTACTCTACCACTCATAGCATGGAAAAAAGTTTCACTTGGGGATAATCCCTCTATATAACTATTTCTACAAAACCCTTTAGCATCAGGCCCTTTATCATTTCTCATAAAATGTGGAAGAGTTCTTTCAGTAAATCCTTCATCAATTCTTGAACCCCAAATATCTTGTTGTCCTACTAATCCCATCATCTGTAAGATATTGATAGAACTACCTTTAGCACCAGAACCTTTATCTCCTATTTGATAGAAATTATTCTTATGAGATATATTTTCAAAAATATGTTCTTTTACTTTTTCTGATAACTTGGATAGTATATTTCTAATTTCATTTTCTAAATTTTCTTTTTTATAAACATCATCTAATTCATTTGCAAATACACCATGCTGTGCTTTTTTAATAATATCAAAAGTATCATTTAGGTACTTATTAGTAATATCTTTAATAGATGCTCTATTAGTTTTATTCACTATACAATCTTCAAAACTAATGGTAAAACTATGATCTATTAACCATCTGGTAATTAGTTTTTGTGCATTATTCAAAAAATCATTACATTGAGTTGTTCCATATTGATTATAAATCTGTTTAATTAATCCACTTGAATCTTTACCTAATGATTCTTTATTCAAAAATCCATCTTTAATATCACCTCTAATAATCTTAATATTCTTTCCTAAAATACTTACATCTGGTAGAATCATAGAGAATAGTTGTTTTCCAGACCAGTATGGAATATTATTCTCAATATATGCAGGTTCTGGTAAATATCCATTATATTTATTTGAAAACATCATTAAATTATTCATTTGATACTTTCTTAATTTTATATTGTTTATTGATAATAAATATGACCCAATTAATGTATCTTGAACAATACCAATACATGGTAAACTTGTACCTGGTGAAATAATATGTTTCTGAACTAAACAAATATCTTCAATTTCAACAGCTGTCTGTAAAGATTGAGGAGTATGCATATTCATTTCATCTCCATCAAAATCAGCTGCATAAGGATCACAAACAGTAACATTTAATCTAAAAGTACTATGAGGTAATATTTTAATCTTATGTGTCATCATACTCATTTTATGTAATGTTGGTTGTCTATTAAATAAACAAGGATCTCCGTCAATTAAATGACGATGAACAATATCACCTATCTCTAAATTATGTGCAATTGTTTGAACATCCACATGTTTTAAAGATATATTCTTATGAACACCTTCATTTGTTTTTGTAATTGTTTTAGCACCTGGATATTTCTTAGGTCCATTTTTAATCATATTTTGTAATTTTTTATAATTATATTTTGTAACAATCTCGGGGAAAGTTAAATTCATAGCAATTTTTACTGGAACTCCATACTCATCAATATCGATATTAGGATCAACTGAAATAACGGTTCTTGCAGAATAATCTACACGCTTACCCATAATATTTCCTCTAATACGTCCATCTTTACCTTTAAGTCTTTGAGTAATTGCTTTTAACGCTCTAAAAGTAGATCTTTGAGCATTTGGAGGAACTCCTGGAATCTCATTATCCATATAGGTTGATACTAAATATTGTAAATATCCTTGATAATCATCTACTTTCTTTCCGCTACTACTACTATTATCAACAATCTGTTTTAAGACTTTATTAATCTTTACAATATTTGATATTGCATAAGTTAAATCATCTTCAGATCTTTGATTATCTGATTGTCTAACAGATGGTCTCATAGAAGGAGGAGGAACAGGAAGACTAGTAATAATCATCCATTCTGGTCTACTATATAAAATAGATAAACCTAAAAATTCAACATCTTCATCTTTAATCTTTTTTAAAATTTGATAACAAATTAATGGTGTCATATTTTGCTGTTTTAGTACATTAGTATCTTTTAGAGCATTTTGAGAAAATTCTGCATAAATCTGTATAATATTATTCTTATCTTTAATACTTGCTGCACCATTCAATCTAACATATTTTGTTGGTTGTAATACAAAACAACCATTGTTAAATGAACATTTCTTGTTTTTTGAACACAAACCCACAGAAGTAATAAATCTATTATAACCTTTTTTTCCTTCTAATTCTTTTAAAATATTTGGATCACTCTTATCAATTAGTAAATTAGAACATCTAAAGCATACACATTTTAATATCATTTCTACATAGTTTACAAAATGATGATTAAATACTGGTAAAGCTAAATCAATTTTTCCAAAATATCCAGGACACAGTTCTGCTTTTTTTTCATCTGTTGGGCAGATAATAGATGCATCAATTGAACCCATATTATGATCAAATAGTCCATTGTTTTTTGGATAATTTGATTCATAAGTATCAGGAGTTAAAATATCAGCAACAGAACCTTTCTTAATATCTTGATGACTAAAAAGACTAAATTGAATTTCGTTTATAGATTCTAAATATTCAGCGTTTTGTAATTCGTGTAGTAAAAGTGTCATTAAAGATATATTATATAATTCTATATATAATTTTTTTAAGTAATATAATTTAAATCATTTTTTTTTAAATTATTAAAAGTGAGGAAACCTAGGTTTCCTACACGTACCTTCCTAATTTTTTAATAATTATAATTTTAATTTTTTCTTATAATAATATATATGAATAGTAATAGTAATATAACTAATAAAAACAGTATCACTAGTATTAATAGTAATAGTAATAGTAATAGTAATAGTAATAGTAATAGTAATAGTAATAGTAATAGTAATAGTAATAGTTATAGTAATAATAATAGTAATAATATTAGTAATATTAGTAATAATATTAGTAATACTAATACTAATATTACTAATCTAAAAGAATTTATTAATAAATTAAAAAAAAATGCATCTAATAAGTGTCTATGTCCAATACCAAATATAAAAGATAAACCTAAAAGTAAAGCACAATTAGTTCAAATATGTGGTAATGATGTTATAAAAAGTTCACAAAATAAGATTATAAATAGTAGAATTGAAAAAATAAATAATCATACTATTAAAATAGATAATATTACATTAAATTTATTAATACAATCGATCACTAAAAAATATGTAAATACTATTAATAATAAATTAAAAATTAATGCTTTAAGAATCGAACATTATACTAAATTATGCAAAGAATCGAATCAAATTAAACTAGTATCAAAAAAAGCTTCATATACTGGAATAAATAAACAAAATAATAAAACTTTCCCAACTCTAGAAGATTATATATTAAAAAGTAATGATGATATAAATGATAAAATTGAAATAATAAAATATAGTTTAACTCAATCATTTGAAATATTAGATAAATTATTTAATGAAATTCAATTTCATCATTGCGATCCAAAATGTGCTCAATTATTTTTATTTAATAAACCTAATAATCCTAATAGCAAATTACCAATATGTATGTTAGCTGATTTAGATAAAGTTACATTTACAATTAAAATTAATAAAAATTTATATCGTATCCGTTTAACAAAAGATAAAGAAATAAATACTATTAGAGGTAGAATTATTTCTGCTGTTGAAAAAATAAAATATTTAAATAAACTTACTACTATGAGATATGAAAGTACGCCAAGAAATAGTAATTTATTAGAAAAAATTACTTTTATTTCATCTGCGTGTATATTACTTAATAATCCTATAAAATCTAAACAATTAAGAGATGATATGTTAAAAGAAATTTTACCTAAATATAATAATAAATTAGATTTTAATAGAATAATAAACTTAGATAATTATTATTCACCATTTAGACTTAGTCGTAATAGAATAACTTCATTTTCTATTGCACTTAAATATATAGATTATAATTATTTATATGAAAATTTCAAAATATATTTAGAAAGTAATCCCGAATTACATTCTATAATATGTTTAGAACCTAATACAAATAATGATAAAAAAATATATATATTAGATTTTTGTACAGAAAATAATAATATAAGTAGAGATACAATCAGATCATACAATGAAATTAGGAATAATTTATTACAATAGTTATTTTATAATATTATAATTTTAATATAATATTCATATTTATCTATTATTATTTTTTTATGTAATATTATTGTCAAATATATCTCATTCTCTTTTAAATTATTTTTAGTTATTGATCATAAGATCATCATACATTTTAATAAATTTATTATTAATTCTCAGAATATATTATAATAATATTAATATATTATATATGAATAAATATTTTTTAAATAACGAAAATATGAATTTGTATAAATATAATTATAAAAATATAAAGTCGTATAAATATAATCATGAAAATATGAATAATAATAAAAATTTTATTAATTACTCTAAAATATTATCAAGTGAATTACCTTATATTTTATTAAATAGTGAAAAAAAACCTATAGAAAAAGAAATAAATGAGATTTCAGTCATATTAAAAAATATAAATGCAGATTATAAAGCTGCTGATATAACAAAATTTTTATCATTTTTATATAGTCACGGTGGTTTAAATTCTGAATTAAGAATTGTTAGTCACAATAATATAATGACAAAATTACTTGAATTATTAGATATAAATAATAATAATATTAAAAATATATATAAAAAACAAAATTTATGGTCTATGTCATTAAACTTTGATGATATAAACCGTATAAAAAGAATAAATATAACAAGACATGGATTTTCTATTTCAAATTTATATAAAGAAACTGGAGAAACATTTAAACAAATTCAATATAAAGATCCAGAATTATCTTTATATGGAATTCTAACTGCTTTAATACATAGTAATAAAATTAGAGATAATGAAAAGATTTATGGATTTACAACAAATCCAAATAAAATATATGTATCAACTTTAATAAGAACATGGATGACTGCAATATGTTTATATTTACCATATTTTACAAAAGAAAAAAATGAAAATGAAAATTTTACATTAATAATTTCTCCTTATATAAAAGAAGTTGATAAATCTAAAATTGCTCTTTTTTTAGGTTTATCTTTAGATAATACTCCAAATGATTTTGATATTCAAATAAAAAATATATTAATATTTTTAAATTATTATTATTTTCACAAAAATGTTTAAAATTTCACAAAAATGTTTGAATTAAATAAATATTTTTCTTAAGAATTTTAAGTCTAATTTAAACGCACTTAATAAAAAAAAAGTTTAAGGGATATATCTAAATTTAAAATATATT
>Ga0214919_10003656_pt1 | contig 23030 bp, 19 predicted proteins | sample LL1503_MetaG_FD_177994 | JGI IMG/M metagenome (GOLD analysis project Ga0214919, IMG submission 177994) | Freshwater microbial communities from Lake Lanier, Atlanta, Georgia, United States - LL-1503 | ecosystem: Environmental > Aquatic > Freshwater > Lake | place: USA: Georgia | collected... | reverse complement strand
TTTCTAAGTTAGAATTATTTCTAGTTCAGTTTTCTAATAAAATTTCTAACTAGAAAAATAGAATTCTAAAAAATCTATTAGAATTTCTAACTTAGAATTTTTTTGATTAAAATTTTTAATATTTTTTTTAAAAAATTAAATAAATAAATTAGTTTTCTATTTTTTGTAATAGAAATCTACTTTAGAAATAAATATATAAAGACAAGTATATAAAATATCATATATAAAATGGAGAACCTTACCATTACAGATAAGACAGTAATCGCATTCTATAAAGAGAACCCACATCTAGATGTGAATAGCATAAATTGTATTTTTATAGATATATTGAAACAACTTTCCACTAATCTATCGAGTAAAATCGATAGCACAATGACAACACAAATATTATCTATTGTATCCGAATTAAAAGGAGAACTATATAAGTTGAATTCCGATATTTCGACAAAATTATTGAAGTTGAATGACGCAAAACGAGAGTATATTACCGATATTAAGGAGTTGTTCTCTCATTCTCAACTATCCACTACTGATACTATCAATAAAACACATGAAAAGATTAGTAGTGTTCTAGAGAAAAGCAACGAATCACTTCTTAACAAGACCACCCTGCTTATGAGTGAAATTATTCCCAAGAGTAATGATAAAAATTACGCATCAATTGAGAGTTGCATAAAGCAATTCTTTGGAAGCATTTCGGAGGATACGAAAGCATTATTGAAGATGAATTCGGGAGATAAATCAGATGGATTGGCGGATGATATTGACAAAAATATTAATAAAATGTTCTCAACTATTCAGACATCTTTATTTAATGCCATTCAAGCAAGTGAATCGAGAACATTCACCAATATCCAGCAGATTCATGAAAATATTCTTAGTCAAAAACAAATCCAAGAGAACCTTTCAGGAGAACTAGCTGTATTTTTGAACAAATATAAAAATAATTCTTATACCAAAGGAGCTGTTTCAGAGAATGAATTATACACTCTTTTACAATATGCTTTTCCAACTGACTATGTAAGAAATACATCTTCTGAAACTGCTTCGTGTGATTTTTGTTTGACAAGAAAAGATAAATCCCTACCCACGATTTATATTGAGAACAAAGATTACACTACCACAGTGGATTCAAATGAAGTTGATAAATTCATTAGAGACCTCAAAGAACGCAAATCCCATGGAATTTTTATTTCTCAACATAGTCCAATCGTATTTAAATCCAACTTTCAGATTGATTTCATTGAGAACCGAATTCATTTATATATCCCTAACGCAAGTTATGATATAGAAAAAATTAAATTAGCAGTTAGCCTAATTGATAGTTTATCTATTAAATTAAATCTCATGATTGCTGAAGCAAATGACGAATGTTATGAGTTGTCGATTGATGATTTTGATAATCTTAAAATAGAGTATCTGGATTTTGCACAAAAGAAACTAGATATGTTGGAATTTATTAAAACTATCACAAGACAACTTACTACCAAATTAGATGCCATTGAGTTGCCTACTTTGAAAAAAATTACTATTGGAAATACTACTGCTACAAATACCGGATATCTATGTGAGATTTGTAACACATTTTATGGAAAAAATAAGGGTAGTTTATCAGCACATCAAAAAAAATGTCGTTTAAAACACGCTGAAGGTCAAGACTCATCAAATATCTTTGTTAAAACCAAATAAGTCTACATACAGAAGTATTGTGTATTATCAATATTTATTTTGGAAATAATCTAAAATTTGTCATACACTTATTTTTAGTCTCTGTTAATAAATCAAAATTTAAATATGCTCCTAGATAAGATAGGTTGAATTGGTTTGTCTCTGATTTAATATCACGAATCTCAAACAATTTATGTTTATTTAATGGCACTAATACAATATTATTACCCTTTTCAGTATAAAAAGGAGTAAATTTACCTGGTTCTAATACATAATGATACGGAAAATGACCACTCATATAAATATCAAATTCAATTGGCGTATCACAATAGAACCCAAAATATAAATCAAATTTAATTGGATTGTATAATTCTAATAAACAATAGTCATTTTCAAATTGGTCTTTTCGGATTGGTTTTGGACAACCACAGTCTGTTAAAAATTTATCATCTAATTCTAAACATGTTCTACAGTAATCAATTTTGTCTTTTGGTTCTGTATCGTCTTTTATTTTATATCCAACCTGATATTTATTAATTTGCTTTATAGTTATATTCATTGTATATACTCCAAAAATAAATATATTATTTGTCTTATTTGATTCATCTAAGCAATTATTGCATTTGGGGAATGATGTATAATCATCTATTTGAGAAAGATTATTGAAAGCAGATGCTAAATCATCAATATAGGATAAACTCATTGTATATAAAATATGCTTAATTCTAAGTATATGTTATATAGAATTTATATGGACGTTTTCAATGCGAAAATGTGTAAAATTGAAAATTTCTGTAAAACATATAGAAACTTTCACGATTAAACTTTATATGTCCGAAAAATTAATGAAGAATATTGCCATCGATCTCATTTGTATTACCACTGTTTGGGGTTTATTGAATAATCCATACGTGGCTTTTAGCAACCGTCCTTGCGCTTTAATGCCAATGGCTACTACTATTATTGGCGGAGGTATTTCTATTTTCGCTATTAGCAAATATTTTTCATAAAATTGATTGCCCTTTTTTCGAGTCGATTAGAGGTATAAATTCCCAAGCAACAATCAAACTATCACCAACATGTCAAAGACTGCTCTTGCCAACTCTACCATCGCTGATAACTACGATGAAGAGACATTGACTTATGAAGAATCCATACTTGACGAACAGTATGACTGCACACCTCGCTTCAAAAAGCTTAAGGTCTGTCAGCAGGAGCGCAAACAACAGATTAAGGAACGACAAATCGAAAAATGTACCGAACGTACATCGAGAGAACCTGGGACCCGTCTCAGTAAAACCGCCAAGAAAATTGCTGGTCGCAGGGCGTTCATTAATAACTGGTTCGAATTTACAACTATTCACCCAGAGGACTCTGGAAATGCGGAGCAGTCTGACACAGACAAAATAGAGCAGAAGACCTTTGGCCGAATCAAGAGAAAGCCAGGACATCGCCAGAGAGAATGGGCTTTTTATGATAATTAAATGTTTCATAGAATACAATGTTTTATACAACTCTCGAATGTTTTATAAAAATTAGTTAGGTAGTAGTAGTTAGGTAGATAGGGTAATAGTTATTTTTTTGAGGTTTTTACTGGTAATATAAAGACATTTTATTTTATTTATTAATGAGTGATAAATCACCTTATACATATATTTATCTATTTACGAAAGATGGATACTCTTGGGACCAACAAGTTATATATCTTCATTTGGACCAAGCAATCAATGCCAGTTGTAAAGACCCACAAGGCCGTGTGGAAATATTTGTGACAAATTGTTTATATCCTGGGTATGAACCTATATACCAATATTATAAAGGAGGTATTTTATACAAAGATGGAGAACCAGTTTTTATAGATTCATAATATATATGGCCTCTGTGCCAATTATTTTATTAAAAAAGCGAGTTTTATTTCAAATCCCATTTCAAGAAAACCAATTTGAAAATTATGAGAACTTGAGTTCTCATCCAGAAACCGATTGTTTCTTTCAAACCGTTTGTTCTCTTGGTTTACGAAACCCTGAAGTGTCAAAAAGAGAATCTGATGCCATCAATCAAAATAAAAACTATCTTGTAAAATACACGGAGACTAAAAAATATTTATCTACCAGTTTCGGTATTAAAAGAAAAAATATATGTTTTACAAAATGTTTTATAGAAAATAAGAGAACCTGTCAAAAAGAAATGAATGCGTTTTTTATGAAACGCCTCCAAAATAACCACGCAACTATCTTAACCGTCGACCTAAAAACGAAAAAAGATTGGTGGGGACATTATATGGTGGTTTATAAAACAAACGACAAAATCTTTTTTTTTGACCCTCAGAGTAAGGGGTTTTATAAAGATGTTCTCATAAATAACCAAAATATTTATACTGTTTTATCCTTTTATGGCTGTATAAAAATAACTGGTTTCGGATATTTCAAAATAAAAAATATAAATAAATCTATGCCACTTTTATACGATGATTGTCCTGTAGAATATCATATTGATTAAATACTAGATAATTTTTTGTATAATATCTTGAATACCTTGTTTCCATATATCTATATCATTCCATATATCATTTTTTTCTGTATTAATATTTTTTATTTTATCATTTTCAAAATATTCATGATAAGAGTTAACAAAATAAATATTTTCTATTTTATAATATTTCATAAATAAACGCTGTAATTCTAATACACCAGACGTATTATATCTACATAGAACGATAATTGGTTTTGTGTCATTTATAATATTTTTAAATCTTTCAATTCTTCTGTTATATTTATTTAATATAATATCATAATAATCATGCCATTTATCAGTAATACATTTACCATTTTCTTCGCCAAATACACCTTCCCCTACATCATTCTCAATTACTGATGTACCAATTAATGGGTAATCATGTGGAAATTGAAATCCATAATAATCGATCAATCTGGTATTATTATTATTAAAAATTAAATGTTTATGAAAATATTCAAAATTAGATTCAAAACATAATTCCAAACTGTTTATATTAGAAACAACCCAATCAAAAGGAAGAGCAAATTCACGTAAATTTAAATTTTTTAATGCTGCTGCTGGAGAACAATCATGTCCTATTGTTAAATAGTTAAACATTAGTATAGTAATTATTATATTATATTTATAATGTTTTATAAATAAAAGATAAAATCATTCAATCAAATATACTAATGTTTATTTGGGGTCTTTTTTTTATGTTCTCATTGGTGAATTCTGAGAACTTCATAAAAAATATTAATATCCCATCTTGTAAAACTTGTATTCATTATAAACCATACTCATATAATGGAGATTATTCATCATTAAGTAGATGTAACAAATTCGGAGAGAAAGATATTATTAGCGATGAATTAAAATATGATTATACTTATTCTTGTAGAAATGATGAATCCAAATGTGGTCACGTAGGAAAGTTTTATGAAAAAGATGAGAACATGGAACTTAAATATATCTATTATGCTATTATGGGAAACCTACCAATAGGGATTATTACTATATTAACGTTTGTTTCTATTATAGCGAATATTTATTATACCTTGAAAAATGGGTCATAAAATTGATATCATAATATGGGTCTAAAATATATCATATATGAACTATGTCATACACTCGTATCAAAAACATCTATAAAGACCTTGCGGTTGATGAATTAGGAGACCCAACCACAGCACAAATTGATAGGAAAGCTATAAAGAAACTCCGTGAAATAGAGGCTTTAAAAAATAAGCCGAATCCCACCGCTGAAGAATGTCATAAGATTGCGTCTGAGAAATACTGGCAGAATACTCTTCATCCTCAAGAGAATAAACCAGAAAATAAACCAACCGCAAAGGAACTGAAGAAACAAGCCGATAAGGAGAAACGATGGAAGCGAGAAGAAGAAAAATATAATAAAAAGGTGTTAAAAGCTCAACAAGAACAGGCAGAAAGGGACAAAAGAGAACAAGCCAGACTAAAAGCAGCAGAAGAGGCCAGGAAGGCTAGAGAAGAAGCCAGGAAGGCTAGAGAAGAAGCCCGAGAAAAAGCTAGGATTCTCTTTGAATCACAAAGAGAACAAATGGTATTAGAAGAGGTTCTCAACTCCTTTCATGAAAATCCACTAGCAATCGCCATATATAATGAATATATGGATATTTCAAGAACAGAAAACCATAAGATGGCGTTCAGAAAATTGTCTATGAAGTACCATCCTGATAAAAATCCTACAAAAAATACTACGCTCCATCAACAGATTCTTCATCATATTCATGACAAAATTGTTAAAAAATGAGTCCCTCCCTGACTGTTGGGATTCTTGAAGTATAATTATCCCACCATGGGAAAAATAGTTAAAAATCTTTTTTTTGTTGAAAAGTAAAATGAATTTTCAAAAATGGACAAGCTCGAGTTTGTCCTTTTTTTAATATAGAAGGGATTTATTGAAAAATAAGTGGTTCTTACTGGGTCAGTAAGGAGGTTGTTAAATATTTTTATATATGACACCATAAGATTCACTGCATATAATTTTAGGATGGACTACTCAACATTATTTAATTTAATGTTGAGTATTCAAAAATATATTTATTTTATTTAATAATTATCACACCATATATGAAGTTGATTTAATAAAACTTATTATAATTATTTTTAAACTACTCAACATTAATTATTTAATTCTGGGTTGTGAAAAAATGCACAAATAAATCATTCATCCGTGCATTTTTATTGTTTTATTAATATTAATTTTATTATCATATATAGTGTAAAATAAATTAATAATTAATTAAATATAATTATTGTGGTTTCACGAAAAATGCACAGATGATTTATCTGTGCATTTCTTGTTTAAAAAATAAAATCGCTTTTTTAGAAAAAAGTAAAATAAATTTTCAAAAATGGACAACCTCGAGTTTGTCCTTTTTTTAATATAGAAGGGTTTTATTGAAAAATAAGTCGTTCTTACTGGGTCAGTAAGGAAGTTGTTATATATTTTTCTATATGACACCATAAAATTCACTGCATAAAATTTTAGGATGGACTACTCAACATTATTTATTTAATGTTGAGTAGTTCAGACAACCGATAATTATAAAATAACTAATACATAACCCATAATACGTATCATTTTATTAATATTTTAAAATAATTAACATTTGACTACTCAACATTATTTTAATTATTGTTGAGTTTAGAGAGTTAAAGAAAATATTATTATAATTCATATGATGTCCAGGCAAAGAAATTTTACTTATTGTATTAAAATACCTGATATAAATTCTATTAGAAATATTTATTGTAAATATCATATTTATGGTTATTATAATAATGAACTTCATGGATGTGTTACTTTTGATAACTCTAAAACAATACTTTCTGCGGAAACTATCATAGGACACCCAGTAAAAATAATTGAACGAAATATGGTTAAACATGAACATAATAGAATTTTACAAATGGAAAATGTATGGGAAAATGGAATAATTCCCAAAAGAGGACGTAAACCCAAAAATAATGAAGATAATAATATTGAAGTTAAATTTTTATGTAATTTATTACTTAAACAACAAGAAGAGAATATTAAACAAAAAGAAGAAAATATTAAACAAAAAGAAGAGAACATAAAACAACAAGAAGAAAATAGAAGACTACAAATGAAATTAGAAGAAAGTTATAATAAACAACTTACATTAGCAAATACTACGATTCAACAAACAATCAATAATGGAGATACCGATAACTCCACAAACAAGAAAATAACAAATATTAATCTCTTCTTGAATACTGAATGTAAGGATGCTATAACCCTTTTGGAATTTGTCAAACAGATTGTAATAACCGATGAAGATGTTCTCCGTATTAAACAACATGGATATGCTGAATCAGTAACAAAATTACTACAAAATGCTCTCAAAGAATACGACCTACATGACCGTCCAATTCATTGTTCTGATGTAAAACGTGAAATTCTTCATGTAAAAGACGACGAAGGTTGGAAAAAAGAAACCCCACAAGGCGAATCTACAAACATCGATAAAGCATTTCGTCATATATCTTCAAAACAAACCAAGAAAGTAGTAGATTATTACAAAGATGTTTCAGTTGAATCAGAAGAAAAAATGGGTATGATGCATATAATTGCTAAAGCAATTGGTTCAGAAAAAGAAAAATCCAAAAAGAAAATTATTAAAAACATCGTTGATTCTATCCATATTTAACCCAATTTGGATAATATTGAAACACATAAAGTAGCCAACTTTTTCAAGTTCTCCAATATAACCGTATTTGCTGAAGAAGAACCTACAGCAATATCATACATAGTTACCTTGACCTTATTTCTAACAGAATCGTGTAGCGTCTTCAAACACACCTCATTCTTGACCTTTTCTATATTCTCATCGATATAAGTGAATATGTCGATGATAACACCAATCCTCTCTATAGGACACCCACGCCCACTCCATTTCGAAAGTTCATTGAATAGTTCCTGAAGTTCTCGGATATATTTATTTACTTCTTCTGAACGCTCTTCTACTGGTTTTACTGATGCTACATTTTTCATGCTTCTTAGATTCATTGTCTCAAATATATACATTCTATATATTTGATAAAAAGTCATCAATTTTTTCGCAATCGCAAACAATACCTCTCACGTAACATATTTCTAGCGATTTGTAGTATCTTAGAATCCGGTTGCGTCTGACGCCGTATTGCGGAATATATAATATGAATCTCTTTTTGACTAATCCCGAAAGGTTGATAGATGGATTCTAGCGCAGGTAGAGATAAATAACCAATCGCCCTAACAAGAGTTCCCGAAATAGGATTCTTCTTTCTGTCAAGAAGAATAATATCCACTGATTTATCGAATGGGAACGAGGAATCTTCTCCCCCGATAAATAATGACTTTTTGTTCTCAGTTTGATTCAAAACGAACCTAATACTCGCCCATATATCATTAGGATAAAAGTAATTGTGCTCGTGTGTCATAATAATATCGACCGCAATATTATCTGTAAGACCTGCAAGTTGCCTTCTTACCCAAGGAATCCCGTATGTTTCCAATATATACTTCTTTTCTTCAGGTTCCAAAGGGTTCTTTAAATCATCTGTTTTCGAAGATAATATAATATATATCTTCTTGACATCGTGCTGAATGGCTTCTTCGAACATTCTTTTTATTAATCCAAAATGACCGGGCGTAGGTGGGTTCATCCTCGCAACTGTGAATATCAATTTGTAGGGCATTTACGTGGATATAACGTAGGTTCTCTTTATGTTATTTTAATTACATCTAAAAGCAAACGCTATCAACCCAACAGCTACTATACCAAATACTAGAGAACTATGATAATAAATTTGCATTGTTCTGTACATATTGAGCCATGCCTTCGTTTGTTCTTTCGAATCAATGTGATTCAACATCCAATCTGTTTTGGGAGTGAGAATATAATAAAAATAATTCGTTATGAACGCAATAAATACTGTTATACAAACCATCGATGGCCATCCCATTCGTTTGTTTATGACTTTTGTATTATAGAATATGAGAACAAGTGCTAAAAATAATCCTATAGAATAACCTGTATAAAATATCTGTGTTCTCTCTTTAACGATTTTAGAATATATTAATTGTAGGGATTCCGGTAATTGTTCTTTGTATTTGGGATACCCTACAGCCATCATATTTGTCATAAAAATCATAGCAATAATAAATCCAGCGGAAACAATACAAGTAATAGAACAAGGCATTATATAAAATTGATTTATATTTTCTTTTTGAGACAAATGGTACACCATCTTACATGCCTTTTGAAAATCCAATGGAATCTTATACTAGAGAACAAGCGACTGGAGCACCCGATATCGAGATGGGTATTCCTACTGTAAAAAAGACTAGGTGTTGTTGGGAGGAAACTGATAAAAAGCCGGTTATAATCCCTACAGCTAAATCTGAAAAAGAAGACCCAAATGCTGTCATAAAAGACCTAGAAAGCCAACAATTACCAGTTATCCAAAAAGCGATGGCTACACCTGTTAATCAAGCGGGAGATATCCTTATGGGCTTCATGTCGAATGGAGCCAAAGATTTCGAAAAGAGAACTGGTAGACCGATGACCTATGGTGAAATGAGAGCTGCTTGGGGATAAAAAATATATAAACTTCTTAAAAGTTAATATTGTAAATAATTTTTTTATATCTGTTCATACAGATATAAAAATGCGCACAGAGGGAATCGAACCCTCGTTTCAACCTTGGAAGGGTTACGTTCTACCACTATACCATGTGCGCCAAACGAGTTGCTAGTATCAATATCAAAACAATGTGTTATTCACACAAAGTAAACCATTTTTCGTAAATTCCCTCTGGAGTTCCGGAGGCTCACTAGAGGGTTTTACGAAAATGGCAAATCAGTAAATGAAAATGCTGTAGGATACTACATATACCAATGTGTATCTTTCTTTATATTGTTTTTATATGTTATTTTTCACTATGTAGTAAACACCCATTCTTTATTAGGAATTGTCTTATTAATTTTCTGAAGAAAACCTTCTCCACAAAAAAAATCACCACAAATTACTTTATAATTTAAAAAAAAATCATCAGTATTGATTTGTATAGAGTTTACTGTAAAATATTTAACATCATAATACCCAGATAACGTGTCAGATGATTTAATTAAATAATCAGATGGTTTAATATCAGAATATTTGATATTAATTTTATCTTTTTGTTTCAACATTTCAATATATTTTTCTGAATTATTTATTATTTCAATATACGCCATATGGTTTCAAAACATCAGCTCAAACATTTAAATTATTTTATAAGTATACTAACATAAAAAAATATCCAAGAGGGTATTTTTTTATCCGAACTGCCGGAATCGAACCAGCGACCCTTTGATACCAAAGGCGAAAAACCACTACAGTCAAATGCTCTCCCAACTGAGCTAAGTTCGGAGACCTCCCTCTCATTTATAAATAAAACGATTTCTTTATATCCATTTTTGAATCATACTATATGTCAAAACCTGGCGTAAACCACCATAATCATCCGCAACTACATCCCATTTATGGATTCCATAATTCCTAGCAAACCGGACATTCAAAAAAGAATGTTGATTCAAAGATAATTGAAGCGCGATTTTTGATTTGGGAATACCAAATATAACAAGTGAAATCAATAAATTCATAAATTCATCACAAGTAATACTAGCGCACGTGTCACAAAGAGATATTTCATCAAAATTATATTTGTGATAATATTTACATATTTCATGTAAGGTCAAATCTATATCAATTGGTCCAGCATACGGGCATTCATTCAAACAAGATACATACAATTTTTTATAGGAATACGGGATTTTTGATAAGGCCTCGAATTTATCCTTGGTTTCTTTCATTGTCATGTTCTCAGTTTTCTTTTGATAAACGGGCGAAATAGATGTCCTGTAGGATATCATTGGATATTTATCAATGGACTCTTCTGGATTCATTTTATAAATCCCCAAAAGAGATTCGCATTTATATGATTTGTTTTTGGTTTGTAAAAAATCATTAGCATATGAATACATTAGACCGGTGTTTACTAAACTCTTACCTTTATCGGTTTTCTTACCAGTATCAATATAAGTAGGAGAATGATTCGTAATAATATTATGGAATCTGTCAATAGAAGAAGAATCTTGAGAACCGGTTATCAGTGAAACATCGGTTAATATATTCTTCGTGACAGGTTTCGAATAACTTGATGATATGGTTCTCAAATTACGTAGCATCTATATTATATCAAAGAATATATCTATATTATTTTCTTACATTCTAATAAAAAATCGGCTTCTGTTGAGGGTGGAGCCCTTTCATATTTTCCTTTAAGAAGAGATACTACTATGGTCGTCAATTGTTCTATAGAAGCCTCTAATCTAAGAACCAGTCCCAGTCTTATATTAAATATTTTAATAGATTTTGAGAACCCTGGGTCAATAGTTCTCATTATCCAAGCATAAATAACTGTTTGAATCATATGTTCGGTAGTTATTTCTCCTGTACATTTCAATTCCCATAGAGTTTTATGAGTAAGTAAATCGACTCTTGCTGAAAAGGCAAATCGGTCGGTCATGAAGGGGCCTAATGCGTCGTTTATTCGGTCAGTTGCGTATTCATCGTCATATGTAACTATGGGATGTTCCATCTTAGGTTCTCTCTTTTGTATTTCTTTTCCAAGAATATTCATCATTCTTTTTTTACATTGAATGAGAACACTAGAAGATAACCACGTATATTCGTCGCGTTTTATTTGTTTGACTTTGAAATAGAGTTTTTCTTGAGCGGCTTCAAATACATTTGCCATATATAGATAATCTCCAATGTTCTCACACTCCTTAACTAGAGGTTGGTTCTTCAAGAAGAGATGTTTATTGGGTTTTGTTTGTGCTAGGTTCTCACGAATCATTTTATAAAGGATACATGGAGAACCATCGGTAGAACCTTCTTCTGAGTTGTCATAAAGAGCTGATATATAATCGTATAAGAGACATGGGATGGCTATACCATTCAAATCACTGACATCTTCATAGAATCCAGAGGATGTCTGAACGGTTGTGGGAAGAGGAATCTCTTCGGGTTCTTCGGATTCTTTTATGAAAAGGGTTTCTAATAGAGCAGTTATTTCTTCGAGAACTGAATCGGAAATGAATTTGGTTAATTCTGTAGGACTCACTTTATGAAGTGGTTTTTCATCGGGATTCTGGTTCTTTTGGACGGATTCTTCTTCGAATCTTCCTCTTGGCATACCACGAAAATCGATATAGGATTTTGAACGCATTTCATTATGAGTCATTTTCAAAAACTTGAAAGGCCTGTCACTCGACCATTCATCGCTTTCCAACAAGAACATTTGTTGAGAAGCCCTAGTGGTGGCAACATAGAGAGTGTTCGGACACTGGGTCGGGTCTAATGTTCTCGCTATTGTCTTAAAATAAGAATGGTCGAAGCCAACTACGAAAACAAAAGGTCGCTGACGCCCCTTAGATGTATGAAAAGAAGAGAACACGATTTTACCCTTTATGACATCTTCTTCCATATTTTCAGCATTCTCCATCATTGGAACATGACACGGAATATTTGCGTCGACAAGCGCATTTTCTATCCTACGAATAGGGCTATTAGGACCCTTTACAGAACCGCCCAAAATGAAAAAATCCGATGGCTTTGCGTCGTGTTCTCGAATTAAATCCCGAATAGTACATACAACAAATCTTTCTAAATCGTGGATTTTTCTTCGGATGTATATTACAGGTTCTCCCTCTCTACACGCTTGAATCCTTTCTTCTCCAATCATAACTTCATTAACGAAATCGGCCATCTGGTTAGTTATTCTGTAGGATGTTCTCAATGTTCGTTGTTCAAAAGTCTGATTTTGTAAAAGAGAGAACCCTCCCCAGATTTCTTCGGCTTTTGTCAAGAAGCGTATATCAGCCCCCTTGAATTCATAGAGTCCTTGCATGTAATCACCGAGAACCATCATTTGAACAGGTTTGTTTATGTCCCGAATATACTTGACAATTAATCGAAAATATAAAAAAGTCATATCTTGAACCTCATCTAATACCATGATATCAATATCAATGATCCTACTAGGTGGTTTATTCTGTTGGACTAGTAAACGCATTACTTTATCGACATGTGCTTCAGCATCATAAATAGCCACCGCAAGACTATGATACGTATGAACGGTTATATTCTGTAAACCGAGTTCTCTTACTTTTTCTTGGATTTCTTTTCTCAGTGATTTATTGTAGGTTATCAATAAGAACTTCTTTTCAGGATACGATTTTGCTGTGGATAAAATCGTAGTGGATTTTCCTGAACCAGCACAAGCATCCACTACAACATTATATCCTTTTTGTATAACATCAATGATGGCTTGTTGCTCATCACTTACAGGATTCATCTTATCTATCATAAAAAGGTTGATTATTTTATATTTTTTATGGTAGTTTATTTACGAATACGTCTCGTAGACCTTTTTTTGGTAGGTCGGTGAGAACTTGTTTTTCCACCAAATAGTACTGAATTCGCACCTCCACCAGCGTAATATGTTCCATCCTTTTTCATAGCAGCATCTGTGCTATCATAATGATTCTTCACCCAATTCAACGCACCTGATAACTCAGTATTACTTGGTGTACCGAATATATTACCATAATAACTAGCAGGCATATTTATTTTTATGACACCATCTTCTTCTTTTATATATTCTCCAGCAGCCTTAATCTTTATAGGAAATAGTTTAAAACCATCTGTCAATATATTATCCTTTGTTATGAACAATAATCTTGTAACAGAAGGTTCTGCATTAAGAACTTTATGTTGGTATGTTCCTAGAAGTCTAGCCCCGGTTAAATATCCAACTAATTTCGATTGTTCTCTATCTTTTTCTTCGATTTTTTCTTCATCGAGAACATGCGCAATATATGTTTCGGCACCGGCTGATGTTAATTTACCTTCTTCATCAAAATCCGCTTTATATTTTTCAAATGTTCCATCTGTTTTCGTTTGATCATATAATCGTCTGATTATTTTTTTTTCATCCAATTCGGGTCCTTCGAGTATTTTCCATCCAAAAACATCATCATTCGATACTTCTACCTTTCCAGGAAGAGCTTCTTCTGTTGTCAAATTTTGCGCTAGTTCTTTATATTCTTCTTTTGTGGGTCCATCAGAAGCAGCCATAACAGAAGTGAGAACCGATTGTTGAGCCTTTACTGTTTTTTGTAAAAGGTCGCTTTTTGTTTCATCTGTTTTTGAAGAATCTTTACTTATATGAGGTAAAACATTTTTCAATACAGCAAGATGTTTTGTTAAATCCTTGGTTAATAGATAGAAACTATCTTCGGCCAAATAATTTACACAATGAAAATCCCCAGAGGTATAAGTTCCATCAGAAATCTTTACATGGTCTACAATTTCATATTTTATTGGGAGTAATTTCCCATTACCATTCAGTAATTGATTTGCCGGAGCCAATGTATCAATCGAACGTTTGTATCTATCCCCTATTTTTTCTGTATTTTGTTCATCAAACATATCAGCAGGGTTTATATTACTAGTTTCATCTTTATCTGATAAACTAAAAGTAATAGTAAATATTTTCCTATCTCCCATTACACTATAAACTAACGATATATTTTATGATTATCGTCTCCGGCGCACAGAACGACGAGAACCCTTGGGTTTCAATTTAAAAGATTTATTGAATTCAATAGCACGTAATAGTCTTAACTGACTATTTGCGTTTTTATAACTACTACATTTAGCAAATATCTTTTTAGTGTATTTGTTTTTGACTTGCCAGCAATTTTTTCCACGAACTTTTTTAAGAATATATGGCATATATCATAAACAAATATAATTTGCTAAAATCATCTATTGGTTTATAGTATAAGATGGCGGAAATGGACCTGAATATTGATAACTATAGTAAAACAGATTTGGAGAACTTTTTCAAAGTCCGACCAAAAAAATACTCATTTACGGATATTGAAAAACGCGAATACGAAATAAGAGAACAATTACTTTCTTCAGGACATATAGACAAAAAATTCAAACGTGAACTCATAGAATTTTTAAAACAAGCTAAAGATAGGTTATTTCAAAGGATACCACAGATTCAACAACCAACGTCGATTGCTAAAAATGCGATTTTAGACACAGACCAAATACCAAAATCCGAAGAATTGGCTACTTCAAGAGCCCCTTTGGTAATCGAAAGGCCACCTACAAATTATATTAATATCCAATCATCGGAATTTTATCAAGGAACAATAAACCCTTTAAATAAACGGACTGTAACAAAATATATAACAGTCGATACTAGATTTCGAGATAGATATTATGAAACATGTAGTAGCGATTTTATGATTAATTTACCTACAAGAATAAATAAAGTCGTTTCTATGCAAATGACTAGTCTTGAATTACCTACAGATTTCTATAGTATTTCATCAAATTATGGAAATAATTATTTCGTCATGCAAGTATTTCAAAATGTCGATGGTGTAGGATATGAAACAGACCGAATTATTGTAGTTCCTGACGGTAATTATACAGCAAAGGGACTTATTAGTAAAATAAATAGTATATTATGTCCAAAACTAGCTAACGGATTATTACAAAATGTCGACGATGTTTTTTCATATATTCAATTTTCATTAATATCTGGTCCTGACGGAAGTGGTTCAAATAAAGTTATTGTTCAACCTAACCCATCTTATCCAAAAATAACATCGCAAATAGAAGAAATAGTTCTTAATTTTGGAACGGATATTTTTGGAAATAATGATACAAAATATTTAACTACAAAAATAGGATGGAATCTAGGATTTACAAATACACTGTATCAAGGAAGTTTCGAATATGTCGGAGAAAAATCAATAGAGCCTAATGCAATAAAATATATATATTTATCGGTAGACGATTACAATAAAAGTGTTAATACAACCTTTATGCCAGCATTCGAGAAAAACGGATTGAAACCCAATATTTTAGCGAGAATAACAATGCAAGGCAAGGGGTATGAGAACGTAATAATAAACAAAGAATATGAAATAATTTCTGAACCAAGAATATATTTTGGACCAGTAGACATTCAACGATTACATATAAATCTTTTTGACGATCACGGGAGAACGTTGAACCTTCATAAGTCAGATTTTTCTTTTTGTTTGAAATTGACAGTATTATATGATTTATAATCATACCATTTAGGGGTAGACTTATAATGTTTTAATTTATTCAATCACTTAACTGAGAGACCTGATAGAATTATTATGATGAAAGAGTTAATACAACATATATATTATATGTTTTATTAATATATAAATGTCGTCTAGTGATGTAACACAAAAGAAACGACTTGCTACATTAATTAGGTCAAGTTCGATAATTCCTAAGTCGTGTGACGCCACATATACGAATTCATGTGGTCAAATGGCACAGTCACCAGGGTTAGTAAATAATCAAGAACCACCTATTGTAGTAACACGGTATCAAGGAGCAACTGGACCATCAGGTCCAACCGGTCCATACGGCACAGGTCCAACTGGTCCAACTGGTCCAACTGGACCTCATGGAGTTACCGGTCCAACCGGTCCAACCGGACCTACTGGACAAATGGGTCCAATTGGAACAGGTGTAACAGGATATACAGGTATCACAGGACCTACTGGTCCAGCCGGATTTGGAGATACAGGACAAACCGGGCCAACAGGACCAGTTGGTCCAGCAGGGTACGGTGACACAGGTTCAACCGGTTCCGCTGGATTAACAGGATATACAGGCCCGACAGGACCAGCAGGATATGGAGCTACAGGACCCACAGGTTCAACCGGTTCCGCTGGATTAACAGGATATACAGGTCCAACAGGACCAGCAGGATATGGAGCTACAGGCCAAACCGGTTATACAGGTCCAACCGGTGAAGCTGGATTAACCGGTTATACAGGCCCAACAGGCCCAGCAGGATATGGAGCTACAGGCCAGACCGGTTATACAGGTCCAACCGGTCCAGCAGGATATGGTTCTACAGGACAAACAGGTTATACTGGACCAACTGGTCCAACCGGAGTAGCTGGAACACCTGGACAAACAGGTTATACAGGTCCAACTGGATATGGAGCTACAGGGTCACCTGGTCAAACAGGTTATACAGGTCCAACCGGAGTAGCTGGAACACCAGGAGCACAAGGACAAACAGGTTATACAGGTCCAACCGGAGTAGCTGGAACACCAGGAACACCCGGTCAAACAGGTTATACAGGACCAACTGGAACACAAGGAATTCAAGGAACACCTGGCCAAACAGGATATACTGGTCCAACAGGTGCTGCTGGAGCATCCGGAACACAAGGACAAACCGGTTATACAGGACCAACCGGAGTAGCTGGAACACCAGGAACACCTGGTCAAACAGGTTATACAGGACCAACTGGAACACAAGGAATTCAAGGAACACCTGGCCAAACAGGATATACCGGTCCAACCGGAGTAGCTGGAACACCAGGAACACCAGGTCAAACAGGTTATACAGGTCCAACCGGTGTTGCTGGTCCAATGGGTCCTCAAGGTCCAGCTGGTATTGGATATATACAAAGCACCTATATTGCACAAGGTATATTAACCACAGACCAATTAATTCCATATCAAACCCCTACATACATTGGGTTTTCAACACAATATGACCCTAATTCGTGGATTTTAAATTCAGGGTCAGCAGTTATTGGAAATCAAATGATGTTTTATCCTTTAATACCTGGTTATTATTTAATAACAATAAATGGATTATGGTCTTCAATTAATACATCATATCATTATGCATATATACAAGCATTAAAAAATGGATTTGCATTTATGAATTGTGAATCAGTAGCTTATAATGATACAACTCCATTTTCACAAGGAAATTCTAAATTAATTTACTTAGATGGTGTTAGTGATAAAATTACATTCGTAGCATATACAACTGATACTAATGGTGCTAATTTGCAATATTTGAATCCATCTGGTGCAGGGACATGGTTTTCAGCCACATTACAAATGACTGGGTCTGTAACAGGCGCAACCGGAGGTATTGGAATAACTGGATATACAGGACCAGCAGGTACTGGTTCTACTGGTCGAACAGGTCCTACTGGCTCAACAGGTCCTACAGGTTCAATAGGACATACAGGTCCTACCGGTTCAACCGGTCCTACAGGCCCAACAGGGTCCACTGGCTCAACAGGACCCACTGGATCAACAGGCCCAACAGGCCCAACAGGCCCAACAGGCCCAACAGGCCAAACCGGCTCAACAGGACCCACTGGATCAACAGGCCCAACAGGACCCACAGGTTCAACAGGACCCACAGGACCCACAGGCCTAACAGGCCCAACAGGCCAAACCGGCCCAACAGGACCCACAGGTTCAACAGGACCCACAGGACCCACAGGACCCACCGGCCCAACCGGACCCACTGGCCCAACAGGTTCAATGGGCTCAACCGGTCCTACAGGGTCAACAGGCCCAACAGGACCTACAGGCTCAACAGGACCCACCGGCTCAACAGGCCCTACAGGTCCTACCGGTCCCACAGGACCAACCGGACCAACCGGCTCCACAGGACCCACAGGGTCAACCGGCTCAACAGGACCAACTGGCTCAACAGGACCCACAGGACCAACTGGCTCAACAGGACCCACCGGACCAACTGGCTCAACGGGACCCACAGGACCAACTGGTTCAACCGGCTCAACTGGACCCACAGGACCCACAGGACCTACAGGAACAGTTGGTTCAACTGGGTCAACCGGTCCCACAGGACAAACCGGTTCAATAGGACCTACAGGATATACAGGTGCTGCTGGAGTAACCGGCCCAACTGGTTATATTGGTCCAACCGGTTATACAGGCCCTCAAGGACCAGCTGGTATAGGGTATGTTCCAAGTAATTATATCGCACAAGGTATATTAAGTCAAAGTCAAACTCCACTTGCGAATGTCAATACACTTATTAAATTTATACAGCAATATGACCCGCAAAATTGGATAACAATTGATGCTTCGCAAAACACATATTTTAAACCTAGTATACCTGGTTATTATTTAATAACATTGAATGCGTTATGGTCTACTGATTATACTACAACAAATTATACAATTATACAAATATTCAAAAATGGAACTTCTGTTATGTATATTCGTAATTCAGCAGTTTCACCAACAAGTGCTGGTTATCCGAATGCTAGCCCATATTCACAAGGAGATTCTAAACTTATATACTTAAACGGAACAACTGATAGTGTTTATTTTACAGCATTAACTACAAATACCAGTGGAAACTCTTCATTATTAACTGATTCAGCATATGGTCCAGGAACATGGTTCTCAGCAACATTGCAAATGGCTGGTTCATTTACTGGTTCTACCGGGTTAGCAGGAATGACCGGACCTACAGGTCCTGGTGGTACCGGATTTACAGGTGCTACAGGACCTACAGGTGCTACAGGACCTACAGGACCTACAGGACCTACAGGACCTACAGGAGTATTTGGACATACAGGCACCACTGGTCCCACAGGCCCTACCGGACCCACAGGCCCAACAGGTCCAACAGGTGCTACAGGTCCAACAGGTCCAACAGGTCCCACAGGTTCAACCGGTCCTACAGGCCCTACCGGGTCAACCGGTCCAACCGGAACAACCGGTCCCACAGGTTCAACCGGTCCTACAGGCCCTACCGGGTCAACCGGTCCAACCGGTCCAACCGGTCCAACCGGTCCAACAGGAACAACTGGTCCAACAGGACCCACCGGCCCCACAGGACCTACAGGACCCACAGGACCTACAGGAATAACTGGTTCAACCGGACCAACAGGAACAACTGGTTCAACCGGCCCCACAGGACCTACAGGACCCACAGGACCTACAGGACCCACAGGACCCACAGGACCCACAGGACCAACAGGAACAACTGGTTCAACCGGACCAACAGGAACAACTGGTTCAACCGGACCTACAGGACCAACAGGACCAACAGGACCTACAGGAACAACTGGTTCAACTGGTTCAACAGGAACAACTGGTTCAACCGGACCTACTGGGCCTACAGGAACAACTGGGTCAACAGGACCTACAGGAATTGCAGGAACAACTGGTCCTACAGGAACAACTGGTTCAACTGGACCTACAGGAATTGCAGGAACAACTGGGCCTACAGGAACAACTGGTTCAACTGGACCCACAGGACCTACAGGAACAACTGGTTCAACAGGACCTACAGGACCTACAGGACCTACCGGTTCAACTGGACCAACAGGGCCTACAGGAATAACTGGTTCAACTGGACCTACTGGTACAACCGGTCCAACTGGACCTACAGGAACAACTGGTTCAACGGGACCTACCGGACCTACAGGAACAACTGGTTCAACAGGCCCTACCGGACCAGCCGGTACTGGATTTACTGGAACAACCGGTCCAACCGGTCCAACCGGACCTACAGGAATACAAGGACCTACTGGTTATACAGGAGCACAAGGACCTCCTGGAGTAGGTTATTATCCAAGTAACTATGTTGCTCAAGGAAAATTAACTAGTAGAATTACACCACCTTTAAATGTTGATACTTTTATTCAATTTGCGGTAGATTTTGACCCACAAGCATGGATAACATCTGATTCAAATTCAAACACTATATTAAAACCAGGAATTCCTGGATATTATTTAATAACACTCAATGTATTATGGTCAGCTGACCAAAATGTAGGTAATTTTACAAATGTTCAGATATTAAAGAATGGAATTTCTGTTATGTTTATTAGAAACTCTTCTACAACATATAGTGGGTCTAATCAGAATGCTTATTCACAAGGAGATTCAAGACTTGTATATTTAAATGGTACTTCTGATTATGTTTCATTTGTAGCCACCACAACAAATTCAACAAATTCATCTTTATTACCAGATTCAGCATATGGACCAGGAACATGGTTTTCAGCAACATTACAAATGGCTGGGTCTTTAACTGGTTCAACAGGATATAATGGAGCAACAGGCGCAACAGGACCTGCTGGAACAGGATTTACAGGAACCACTGGTAGAACAGGTCCTACAGGAACAACAGGGTCAACAGGACCTACTGGTCCAACCGGCTCAACCGGCTCAACCGGACCCACCGGCTCTACTGGTCCAACAGGACCTACTGGTCCTACCGGAACTACTGGTCCAACAGGACCTACCGGCTCAACAGGACCTACAGGACCTACAGGAACAACTGGCTCAACTGGACCTACAGGACCTACCGGAACTACTGGTCCAACAGGTTCTACTGGTCCAACCGGCTCAACCGGTTCAACCGGACCAACCGGCCCTACAGGTTCAACCGGCCCTACCGGACCTACAGGACCCACTGGATCTACTGGTCCAACAGGCTCAACAGGACCCACTGGAACAACAGGCCCAACTGGACCCACAGCCCCCACAGGACCTACAGGTTCAACAGGACCTACAGGTTCAACAGGACCCACAGGCCCTACCGGTCCAACAGGACCCACAGGACCCACAGGACCTACAGGAACAACCGGCTCTACAGGAACAACCGGACCTACCGGCTCAACAGGTCCAACAGGCCCCACAGGACCTACAGGTTCAACAGGTCCTACAGGACCTACCGGTCCAACCGGTTCAACCGGTCAAACAGGAACAACCGGACCTACCGGCTCAACAGGTCCAACAGGCCCCACAGGACCTACAGGTTCAACAGGTCCTACAGGACCTACCGGTCCAACCGGTTCAACCGGTCAAACAGGAACAACAGGAACAACAGGTTCAACCGGTCCTACCGGACCTACAGGACCTACTGGCTCAACCGGCTCAACTGGTCCAACAGGACCAACCGGCCCTACAGGAACAACAGGACCTACCGGTTCAACTGGTCCAACAGGACCAACCGGTCCTACCGGTTCAACTGGTCCAACAGGACCCACAGGACCTACCGGATCAACCGGATCAACCGGTCCTACAGGAACAACAGGACCTACCGGAACTACTGGTCCAACCGGCTCAACTGGTTCAACAGGCCCCACAGGTCCAACCGGGTCAACAGGCCCAACAGGGCCCACAGGTCCTACAGGTCCTACAGGCTCAACTGGTTCAACAGGACCCACAGGACCTACCGGCTCAACTGGTTCAACAGGACCCACAGGACCTACCGGCTCAACCGGTCCTACAGGCTCAACTGGTTCAACAGGTCCCACCGGGTCAACAGGCCCTACAGGCCCTACTGGCTCAACAGGACACACTGGATCTACCGGCTTAACAGGACCCACTGGACCTACCGGTCCAACAGGACCCACAGGACCTACAGGAACAACCGGCTCTACAGGAACAACCGGACATACCGGCTCAACAGGCCCAACCGGCCCCACAGGACCTACAGGTTCAACCGGTCCAACTGGACTTACCGGATCAACAGGATCAACAGGACCTACAGGAATAACAGGACCTACAGGAACTACTGGTCCAACCGGCTCAACTGGTTCAACAGGCCCCACAGGTCCAACCGGGTCAACAGGCCCAACAGGGCCCACTGGTCCAACAGGACCAACCGGCCCTACAGGAACAACAGGACCTACCGGTTCAACTGGACCTACTGGTTCAACAGGACCCACAGGACATACCGGCTCAACAGGACCCACTGGACCTACCGGAATAACAGGACCTACAGGAACTACTGGTCCAACCGGCTCAACTGGTTCAACAGGCCCCACAGGTCCAACCGGGTCAACAGGCCCAACAGGCCCCACAGGACCTACCGGCTCAACAGGA
>Ga0214919_10003654_pt1 | contig 23033 bp, 26 predicted proteins | sample LL1503_MetaG_FD_177994 | JGI IMG/M metagenome (GOLD analysis project Ga0214919, IMG submission 177994) | Freshwater microbial communities from Lake Lanier, Atlanta, Georgia, United States - LL-1503 | ecosystem: Environmental > Aquatic > Freshwater > Lake | place: USA: Georgia | collected... | reverse complement strand
AAAAAGTGAGGATGAATATACCAGTCCGATTGCTAAATTTTATAAAAGTGCTTCGGAATATATTGTGGTGACAGAGAATTCGATTTATATTGTTTCTTCTGAAATTGTGAGTCGAAAGATTTCTTAAATTGTTAGTTACGTGGTTTTATTTATGATATCAAAATCAAAATCAAAATGAAAACATTGAATTATCTTTTGAAATCATATATACGATAATTTTACTTAATCATTATTATTACTGTACTGAGAAACGGCGAATCGATCGATACCTACATTTTTATAAAAGGTACCACATTGTTGAGTAGAATTACACGAAGTAGCACGTATCATTTTTGCTCTTCTAACCGATGCGTTTAAGCCTCCTACACCTGCACCAGATACATATTTATTATAAATATTGTAATCTTGACCGGTAATCAGTCCGATGGATGGGTTTTTTCTGGCTCCGCCTCCACCACTTTTTTTAAAAGCAAATCCTCCTTTTCCATACCAAAATTGTCCGTTCGGCATTATATAATATAATTGTTTAAAAATATATTATATTTTTTTCTTTTTCTTTGTCTTTTTCTTTTCTTTTTATTTTTTCTTTTTCTTTTTCTTTTTCTTTTCTTTTTATTTTTATTTTTTCTTTTTCTTTTTCTAGTAATTATTATACATACGTGCCATTTTTCCTACACCTAACATTTGTTTCGATTCATACCTTGTAATACCATAATTATATTCTAAGATGTCTGTTCTTGGTTTATTTGATTGAGGATTGGATTGACAAAAACCAGCTGAAACAGGTGTTTGTGCTGGGTTAATATTCAAGAAAACCATATTTTTATAACTTTTTTTCACAGCATTCGCATCTTGATTACATTGGGTTTGATAATTATACCAAAAATTACGTGTAACTCCTATACTTGGACCGGTTCCCATTTTCATTGGGCCAGAAAAGGTATGAGCATCGATATGATTGATATAAGATTTGATGTTTCGAATAATTCGTGGTCTACCTGCCATTTATATAATTGTATTATTTTATTATTTCGATTTTATTGTTTTACACCCTTGAAAATTTATAGTATTTCCTTAAGTTTTTCGATTTTCTCTCCATCTAATCGATCCGGAAAATCTACCTGAAAAGTAATAATGAGATTTCCACTATGACCTTCACGTTTAATACCCATATTCGGTATCACCTTTGTATAATTTGGCTGAATAATATTTCCACTATGATTATTTAATGTATATGTTTTACCATTCAAATAAAGAATATCAAAAGTAAATCCACATAACGCATCCTTGAGAGAAATTCTTTTTGAATAATGAAGATCCAACCCTCTTCTCTCAAATTCGGTTTTATTTTCTATTTTGACAAAAATTTTGACATCTCCTTTCATATGTTCATTCATCATATTTCCTTTCTCTCGTAATAGAATAATTTCATTGTCATCAATTCCTTGAGGAATGGTAACATATAACGTTTCTTTTTCAAATACTTTATTGCCATTTTCTAGGATCCAACGTTCGATATCTACTGGTAAATTTGCGCCAGACAATACTTGAGACATTTGAATAATTATATTTTTAATAATAGGGGTCGGCTTTTTCATATTTTCCATAAAATGATTTCCATTCATCCCAATATTTACAGGGACACCATTATGAAAAGCCTGTATTTTAACACCTTGACCAAATCCACCCATAAAAGGAGGCATTCCAAAAGCCTCTCCCATTCCACCACCTCCTAAACCTCCAAAAAAAGCTTGAAAGATGTCATCTGCATTATGAAATGATGTATGAAAATTATTAGAACCCTGACCAAAATTATTTAAAAATGGGTTATTACGTGTCATATCATATTCTTGTCTTTTTTGTTTATCACTTAACGTTTCATAAGCTTCGCCTATTTTTTGAAATTTTTCTACAAATTTTGGATCATTATTGTTTCGATCAGGATGATTTTCGAGAGAAAGTTTTCGATATGCTTTTTTGATTTCTTCGTGGGTTGCTTTTTCACTGATTCCAAGAGTCTCATAGAAATTTTCTTTGGATTCCATTAATAATAATAGAAGACAAATCCTTAAATAATTATATACGAATTGTTTTATTTTTTATGATTTCAAAAAATAAAACAATTTGTATATAATTATTTAAATACTAAAAAAGAATGAATACAAATACAAATGCAAAATAATGAATTATTTATTAATAAATATCAACCACAAAAAATAAATGAATTTTTAATGGAACAAGATATATTGGAATTAATCCATATTTTAATTAAAATGGAGAATTTTAATTTATTATTTATTGGTGAAAGTGGTTGTGGAAAAACGTCAATGATTAATGTCATTGTAAAAGAATATTATGCGAATATATGTGAAAAAAATATAGAAAATAATATTCTTACGATAAGTAGTCTTAAAGAACAAGGAATTCATTATTATCGTAACGAATTGAAGGTTTTTTGCCAAACAAAATCATCCATTCAAAACAAGAAAAAAATGATTATCATTGATGATATTGATATGTTGAATGAACAATGTCAACAAATCATTCGAAATTATATTGATCATTATAGTAACAATGTACATTTTTTAGCATCTTCTTATAGCATACAAAAAGTCCTGGAAAGTTTACAATCTCGAGTTATGATTGTTCGTTTGAATTCTTTATCCAAAGACCAGATGACTTTTTTTTTAAAAAAAATACAAGAAAAGGAGAATATTATGTTGGAACCTTCTGCAGAAGAGTTTTTACTAAAAATTGTAAATTACAATTTGAAAACATTAATCAACTATATGGAAAAATTTAAATTATTGGACCTTCCTTTGATTACTTTAGACATAACGAAACAATTATCTACGAGTGTAAATTTCGTCGTTTTTGAAAAATATATTGATTTTATTAAAAATAATGAACTACACCAGGCAGTGAAATTAATATATTCGATTTACGACAAGGGTTATACAGTAATGGATATTTTGGATTGTTTTTTTCTCTTCGTTAAAACAACGGATTGTCTAAAAGAAGAAGAGAAGTATCAATGGATTCCGCTTATTTGTAAATATATCACTATTTTTCATACCATTCATGAAGAAGAATTGGAATTGGCGCTTTTTACCAATGAATCTTTGAAAGTGTTATCTTAAATAAATAAATAAATAAAAATTTTATTACAAACAAAAATATTTTATATTTGCCTATATTAACGAATGTCAAAACAAATATTTAAAGCGAATGTTCCAAAATCATTGTTGTTTGATTTATTGGAAAATATCTGCGTTAAAAAAGAGAAATTCTACCTTTTCACAATTGATGCGTATAAAAAGGGAATGTTTAATGAAAGTATTCCAAAATTTTTGGAAGAGTGTCGTCCATACTATCACGTGTCAAAACAGAAATATTTAGATACAAAAACAAGCTATAATAGTTTTTCTACAGTAATAAGACAAATATGTAATCATAATTTAATTATTTATTCATCCCAGATCAAATATAGTAAATCGGATTATGATATTGTTTATTATGTTTACTTTTAAATGTTTGATTTTGTTTTTCTATGATTTAATCCGCATTCAATAAGTATGTGGATTAAATAGTATTTTATACCTTTATGTATTCAAAATGTATATTTAATGTTTTCTATGTTTTCTTGATTTTTTACCTCCCATCAGACCACGAGGTCTGATTCCACTACCGTTTGTGCCTACCATTGGTCCCATCGGTCTTGGTGCTGGTCCCGCAGGTGCCATCGGTCTTGGCGCAGGTCCCATACCCATACCACGCGATAACCAACCCGGTCCGCCACCTTTTAATCCGGGAGGTTTGATTCCACTACCGTTTGTACCTACCGCTGGTCCCATTGGTCTTGGTCCCATACCCCATCGGCCACCACCACGACTACTTCTTCTAGAGGAACGATGACGTCTTGAGGAATGTTTTTTTCCACGATTTTTACGTGTTAAATAATAAACGCCGACGGCGCCAGCGCCTAATATAAGAGGAACTAAAAGCATACTCATTCTATATATAAATCAAAATATTATATTTTTATAATTTTTCTAGGTTTCCGGGTATTCTAAACGATTGATATGATTACCTAAATCAATAGGCTTTAATCCCCATACTGGCGCATCACTCGGTACTTTCCAAAAACTAACCCAGTCTGGTTTGGGTTTATTTTTCATTGGTTCCAAGAATCCACTACTATTTGGTGTATTGTATAAAAGTAAATAATTACCAATAATCGTATTACTTTGTAGAACCTGTTTTTCTGATAAACGTGCAAACCATTCATATTTACGACGTTTTAAAACCTCATCCGCAGGAATATAAATACCATAAGTTTCTGGATATAATTCCAAGTATTGTTGAGACATTAAATCCTCGATTAAAACAGGTTTATCATTCAACGTTTTGATACCAATGTAAATACCCGAAATGAAATTGATTTGTCCGCGTTTAATACGTGCTTCACACCAACGATTAAAATCGCCTAAAAATTCGCTTTGTGCCGTAAAATCGTTGGACGAAGTGCGTTGAATAAAATCAATTAATTCACAAAGTATTGGATTTTCTTTCAAAGACCCTGAAAAAGATAAGTTCGGATAATATTTATAACTGGTAGAAGTGATATTACGATCATACATTTCACATAAAAACATTTTTTCTCCTCTTGTACCCATCTCATAAAGCCCAATTAAATCTTTCATACAAAGAAAGGAAACGGGACAAATAAGACCACCGTAACGATACAAAAGCTTCATTAATCCTAATTGGCGAATATTGTTTAAGATGGGTGGAGAGAGTTTGGATAAATCAATGTTCCAATTGGGAATTAATTTTGCAAAACTTCGGTCATCGATAAAACAAATTTTAAAGGATTGGTCACAGTTTTTCAAAATGGTTTTGACCGTTAAATATAGGTAAGGCTGATTCAAATCAAAAGAAGAACGAGAACCGAAACTCAACCATTTTCTCGAATTGTACTCGTAAGGAATATGGATCCAAAGAATCGGTTTCTTGTTTTTCATTAATTCTTCTCTCGCTTCTTCCCCGTCATCTAATAAATATTTTTGGATGGTTTCATAATTATCCAGGTTCTCTTCACGAATACGTTTATCCTCGAATCTTCGATATAATAATCCTAAAACAACCAAGACAAGGATTAAAAATACTAAATTCCATATATTTTTTGATTTTAAATAATTGGTAATAAATTTCATATATTATATTATGATAATATTATTATCGTTCAATATGTAAGATTCTTGACCAAAATTCCTTATTTTTTTTCTCCGCTTCTTCCGTTTGTTTTGCCAATTTGTAAGCTCGGTCAGTTGCTTCTTTCCCTTCCAATCTTTCGCGATTCCTCAAATATTCTCTCGATTGTTGTTCGCTCAATACCTCAGTAGAAATATCCTGAATACTTCTTGCTTGTTTATATTCGTCCACGCTATTGTATTTTGTTTTCTTATGAAAATCTTCCATTGTTACTGGAATTACGGTTTCCGTATGAGCCTTTTTTAAATCTTCATAGGGCAGAGAACTGAAGAGATCGCTACTATATGAAGAAGGCGCATCCCCGATCAATTGACTTGCACTCATACCACTTCCATAAATATCTTCTACCTCTTGATAAAGGATGAGAGAACGCATTTGCGCCTTTTTTTTATCCATTTCTTTTGCCATATCTGCCACACTTTTTACTTGTGAACCGAATTCCTCATCATAATCTTCATTTGATTGGAACCAAGAACCGTATCCGTTTTCTTCCTCTTCCGTTTTCAAACGAGTTTTCTCAAATTGTTCATTGAACCATTGATTGAAATTGTCTGGATTTTTCTTCAAAATACGATCCAGTGCTTTCTTTTGCTCTTTTTCCAATGAATGATCGGTTAAGTGATTTTTTTTGGTTTCTTGGTCGATTTGAAAAGATTTGTTACCGTTTTCCTTTTTCGTTTTGAATTCCCAGATGGCGTAAAGCTGTTTATACGCTTGACTATAAAAACGAAAATATTTGGCATCTAATTTGGATTTATCTGGATGGGTCATTAATACTGTTTTTTTGGCGGATTTTAAATCTTCTTCGTTGAAATGTTCTGGGATTTTGAAAAGATTTAAAATATCTTTTAATTCATAATTGTCTAGATTCAAATCAAAATTTTCCATTTTATTATTATAAATATTTATAGAAGATATTTATAATACGTAATAAGATATTAATTTATATTTTTGTTACGTGGTTATTTTATAAAATTGACAAAATGTCTTGTTAAGACAAAGAGAAGTCCACCCCAGAATGTATCTAAAAGAACGGTTGTCCACTTCCATTCATTAAAAATTGAATAATTGGTAAATTCATAGACCGCATAAATAAAAACACCTAATAAAAAGGTATCTTGGAGAGAAAGTTTTTTCAAAATCACAAAATAATAGTATCCTAAAATTAAAATAACATAGGTCAAAATCAGTTTCCAAAAATGAACTTTGGTTACCGAATGTTGTACGGAATAGATTTGTTTTTGAAAGTAAGAATTTGTCAAGTAAAGATAAGTACCATCAAAAAGTAAAAAGAAAACGGCAGTGAGAATTAATTTGTTCATTATATATTATCCTTTTAAAAAAATTAATTCAACCCAATTTCACGACTCCAGTCTTTAAATCGAACGCTTTCTAATTCTCTTGGTATCATAGCCGCGTCATTGTTTTTATTAAAAGTACTCGTTTTATCAATATTTTCTTTTTTTGGAATGAATAATGTTGTATTTTCTTTTTCTTTTTCTTTTTCAGGAATCGTTATTTCCTTTATTATTTTTTTCTCTTCTTTATACTCATAAATATTCAAAATATTTTCAACGAGTTTATGTCTTTGTATATCTGTATTATTAAAGTAAAGAATACGAATGTTTGTTTCATTAAAGAGAGAAGGCGGATACTTTTCCATTTTTGCAATAAAATCTTTCAATCCATTCTCATCGACACGGTCTGTCTGCGATAAATCCCCTGTGATTACCATACGACTATTTTCCCCAATACGAGTTAACAACATTTTCATTTGATTGGGACTACTATTTTGCATTTCATCCGCAATAATAAATGAATTTTTAAAAGTACGACCGCGCATATATGCGAGCGGAGAGATCTCAATGACTCTACTGAAAATCATATCATTCCATTCGGTTAAACTGAAAAATTCGGTGAAAATATCGAAAATAGGACGCATATATGGGTCCATTTTACTTTCAATGGTACCAGGTAAAAATCCAATATCTTCTTCCACACTTACGACTGGACGCGTAATAATTACCTTTTTTATTTTTTTCGCCTTTAAAAGTTCAACCGCTTTAATACAAGCATACATCGTTTTACCTGTTCCTGCAGAACCAACGACCACAATTAAATTATTGTTTTTATCATTTAAATAATCGACGTATTTTTTTTGATTTTCGGTTCTTGGCTCATACATAGAAACGGATAAATTATTGAGTTTTGGAGTTGTTTTTTTCTTATTGGATTGATAATATTCGTAATTGATATCTTCCTCATATTCATTGGTATCTTTATAATTATTCATATGTTTTACTTTATAATTAAATGATGAAATACCATTTTTTACTGAATGCTGATAATATTTGTTCCATACAGGGTAGTTCTTTTTATAACAAATATTATTTTTTAAAACATTCAGTAACAATAATGTAAGATATGGTTTTACGAACATATATATGTTAATTTAAATATAATATTTAAATTGTATTTTTATATATTATATATTTGTGAAATAAGTAAAATATTAAATAAATTTTACAAGAGAAGTTTTTCCCTTCGGGACACTTTTCCATCCTATTACAAAGAAGGGTTTTTTCCCTTCGGGACACTTTTCCAAAAGTGGCTAAGTGGCTAAGTGGCTAAGTGGCTAAGTGGCTAAGTGGTTAAGTGGCTAAGTGGCTAAGTGGCTAAGTGGCTAAGTGGCTAAGTGGCTAAGTGGCTAAGTGGCTAGAAAATTGAAATGTTTTTTGAAATAAAATTCAAATAAAATTAAATAAAATATTAACGTTGTCAATATAAAAAATGAACCAAATTATTCACACAAATGGAGATAATTTCTATGTATTTAATGGAATCGCGTATGATAATCATTTTCCACTGGAATGGGCGATTAATCCAAAAAAAATGGATCAGGATTTTACTTGTGATCCATCAGACTGTAAGAATTGTTTAAATTATGGTTCTTATAATGGTGTATTTATCGGTTATTGTGCAAATTGTGCTGCAGAATATAATTATCAAAGAGGAAACGGCTTTATTGATTATGTAGAAGAATTCAAGCACGAAGGCTTTTATGATGAAAATAGTGTTTGGCAAACTTATTTAAAATATGTAAATCTAGATGAAATCGGGATTTTACCAAAGGATACATTACCAAAGGATACATTACCAAAGGATACATTACCAAAGGATACATTATCAAGTATTTCAGTATTATCTGAAGAGGATGAATGTTTTCAGACGAATGTAGAAGAACAAGATGATGAAATTCGGTGGATGAATTGTGAAATAGATTATTTGGAAGAAGAGGAAGAACCGTTATATCATTATGATGAAGATTATTTTGAAGAAGGTCCTCCTCCATTGACAATCGAAGATCTAACTTTAGAAGAAGAAAAAAAAGAAAAACAGAATGATTGTCTGTTAAATTAAAACAAAAACCAAAAAAACGATAAAATCTAAAAATAAATAAAAACAAAAACTTGTATATGCAAGTTTTTTTATTTTATTCGTTTACTATATGCACGAGCATATCGTAAAACAAAACAAAGAAAAACAAGATTTCTTAACTTCTTGTTTTTTCTATTACAAAAATTCGATTTACAATTCTCCTTCTTCTTCTTCAAAAACCCTTCCATTATCAAATGCGTTCAAAAAAATCAAAACCACCCCTCTTATCATTATTGATTATCCAAACATCATACATATTTTACAAGAAGAATTCTATACGCAAGAAGAAGTTGCAAAACATTTTTATCAATATCTTTTGAAAAATAATACCAAAAAACTGATTGTTATCTTATGTAAACAAATTACCATCAACAATGAATCATACAATATAGAGGTTCTTTTGAATTTAGGACGAAGTCTTTCAAAAAACCAATATCTCTCTTTTACCAATTTATTCATCTATCAAATCGATTATGAAAAACATATTTCTTCCAGTATGGATGATTTGCTCGGATATTTTATTTGTTTCGTTTCTTTCGTTTATTATCTGAGGACATTTTCTCTCAATTCCATTGAACACGCAACCCAAAAGAAAATACAAAAACATATTCAATATTTGACCAACGACAAACAGTATTTTGACAAAAATCTTTTTGGAAAAAACAAAGATGAACGTAGAGAGAATAAGGATTTAATCTTTGAAAAAATAATGAAACCACATAACCAATATGTTTTGGAAAAAGACCCGATGAATGAGAATTTGGTACGTCATTTTTTCAAAGAATATATGGTTCTAAAAACGGAAGATACCAAACATCTTGAATGTAATATCCATTTTTTAATGGATACTCTTATAAAAAATAACCAAGAGAGAAAAAAACAATTCACTTATAAAAATATGAATCAGTTACAAAAACCGATTCATAAAAAACAAAAACAAGGAACCCGAAAAAAATGCGAGATGTTTAAGAGTCATAAGAAAGGTAAATTATTACCTTCTTATTACTTATACGCAATGATTAAATATACACAAAATTACTTAAAGAACGATTTTTATGGTTCATTCTCCAAAGAAGAATTGACTCGTCTATTTTCTTGAAAAAACCCGCCTAAAATAAGAAAAAAAGAATCAAAGGTAAAAGAACTAATATCCAAGAAATAGCAGTAAATCCACTTTTACATAAATAATTTAAGAAGAAAGACCATACAATAATAAAAAATCCCTTAACAAGAAGAGAGATAATATTAAAATTACTAAAAACACTCATCAATAAAGCGATCATTGAAAGAACGAAATAAATCATTGCTGGGGTACATAATTTTGAAAAATTCATTTTTTATAATATATAATAATATTTTATTCTTTTATTCTTTTATTCTTTTATTCTTTTATTCTTTCAATCAAGAAAAATCGTTCATATTTTTTCACACCATCTTCATCATATCCATCGCTTTTACGAAGAGGTTTCATTACAAATCCGTGAACATTTAATAATTGTCTTAATAAATTCAATAAAGGCCATTTTTGGTTTATTTTTGCATTTTTATGAAGACTTGTTAAACGACTTGAACTAAATTGTTTTTTTAAATGTGGTACTAAATCTGCAATTTCATCATAGTCTTGCTTATATAATAAACAATCTCTTGGTATCAAGAAACCCTCCATCGATTCGAGTTCTCCTACCGAAGAAATAGTAAAACCCAACTTTTTTAAGATAATAAAAAAGGTATTTATATTATAATCATCTGATTCTGACATTTATAATATTAAAAAGAAATTAATTTTGTTTTTTATACCAGGGAAAATTGCAATTAGAAACTTCTAAATTCCAAATTCCGGAATTTTATATTGATTGTCCACTCTTACATATTTGGCAATGATCTTCGGATTTAATTTATTCATTACAATGTCTTCTGCTTGATACACATTTCCATTTTTATCTATATAATACATTATTCCTTGTATATCTTGTACCCATACCTCAATTTTATGAGTGATTTGTGAGGAAGAAGAAGACGAATTGGATGATTCATCATTCGATTTCGAATGGTTATCTTCTATAATTCCGTGAGGAATACCTTTGGTATGCGTTCCACAATATTCGCAATCGTCTTTTTTTTTACGTGTACATTGTTCTCCATTGGAACGTTTTGCACAACAACGGTCAAAATAAGAAATGGTATTTTTTGTACGTTTTCTTTTTGTAAAATCGTCTTTCACAATTTGAAACTTTTCGTAATTGTAGATAAATTGAATGAGTGAATGTGCATTATTATCTTCAGTGAATCCGAATTCTACCATTTTATTTTTGATATCATCTTTAAAGGTCGTAATATATTCATCTATTTTATTGTTTAAGCGTTTTTCCATCTTTATTATAATTCAGTTTTCTTATATAAATACAATCAGTTATCTTTACTTCAATTTTTTAGACTTTTGAAAAAGTTGTGTAAAACAACTTAAAGACCAACTTTTCAAAAGTTGGGCAAAACTAACTACTCTATTTCATTGCATATCTTATTTTGACTTCATTCAAATGATTCCCACATCTTTTGAAAAAAGCGTCCAAAGCAACCGGATCTGCACCAGTAATATGGTCATCTGGAATGAAATTCATATTACCTTTTTTATAACAAAGAATTACTGGTATTCCATTCACCATCTTTTTACTTTTTAAAAAAGAATAAAAATCAAAACTTTCATCGACATCAATGTCTCCACATAAAACGGTATCTGGTGATGTTGCAAAAAAAGCGTGAACAACATTCTTAATTTTATGACAAGGTCCGCACCAAGAAGCCCCTAATTTCAGAATGACTAAACCAGGATTATGTTCTAATAATTTGAAAAAAGCTTCTCGATTTGAAATCTCACTAATAATTTGCTTCGTTTGTTGTTTACTCATTTATAAATGAACGAAAATAATAATTTAGTGATTTTAACTTATTATTTATCTTTTTGATTATTATAAAATTTATAAATAATATTTTTATAATATAAAATGGCTAGAACTCGAAAACATAGAATGAGAAAAGGTGGAGGTTTATGGGGTAACTCAGAACCTCAACCACAGAATACATTAAATAATCTAAGTGAAGATGTTAAAAGTAGTTTATCGAGTTTAGGAAGTTCCATTAGTGATAATTGGAATAAATTATCCAGTAATATTTCTGGATGGGTAAATAGTCGTAAACAAGATGTAACAAATACAATGATGGGTGGAAAAAGAAGAACACGTCGTACAAAAAAACATACCAAAAAGAGAAAAACAAGAAGACATAAATAAATAAATCAATTGTCAAAATTCATATAAATATCTCTTTCTTTGAATTGCCGAATGAAATCATTTCTTTCTTCCGGTAATAAAAACCCCCAAAAAATATTAATTTGTGTATCGATTTCTTTATTTTCTAAATTTTGAACATATTTATCTACTTTTTTTTTGGTAGTTAATCTTGTGTTACGCGAAAATAATTTATAAAAATCATCAGTATATCCAAACATCGTAGCTTGATAATTATTTGCATAACCAAATAAATCATTAATTAACCAATTTTTATCTTCAGGAATCATTTGTGAATGATTAATAATCCAGAAATCATAATACAATTCAAAAATAATCGATTTACTTTTTTTATAATCCACAATATCATTTAAAAGTTTTTTGTTTTGGGTTTGATAAGTATATGGAATAATATAACGAACCACTTCTAACGGTAAATTGTTTATCATTCGTTGTATCATCATTTTAAGTATAAGATATTTATAAAAGAGAAGTATCTATCCATATATACGTTTTATTTTTATATCCTTTGTTTTATTTTTTCAAAATAGTAGATACCAATGTTTCTAATTCATCAATTTTTATTTCTGGAAGTTGTACGTGCGATTCCCAGAAATATTTACAAAACGCCCAAATAAATTCACAGTCGGTTTGATACCAATGCGCATATTTACTTGATAATTCATTATATAGATCATTTGGTAACAGTTTCAAACTATGAAATGGTAATACATAGCATAGTTGAACTAATGGAACAACTGGTTGGGGTTGAACGATCGGAACAAATTCTCTTTCAAAAACAGGAATGTATCTTATCAAATCACTGAATAAAGGTGGATAATTATACTTGTACGACCATCTCCAATTCGGACAATCGGTTGTATAATATTTCATTGTCCATTCTAACCCCTCCAAATAATTTATACTTATTTTTTCAATTTCTTTCTCGTAATTGTTTATACCTGAAAAAAGAAAAAGACTTTTATAATATCTTTCTTTCCATCCAACTTTAAATGGATCAATTCTTTTTTCCAATTCACGTTCATACGTTGGAATGGCATCAAATTTCTTATATATATTTTCAGGCGTATCCGTTGGATAATAGAATTTTTCTCTCTTATTACGTAATTTCATTTCATTTTTAAAATATTCTTCTTCCAAATCCGCCAAATGTTGGACGATTTTACGAACATTCTTCCAATAAATTGTTTTTCCATCCGTAAGTACTTCTTTACTGGAACCGATCGTTTCCTTGTACGCATTTAACATTTTATCAACGCCGCCTGTTCGAATATTCGCCGCTGGAAAATGAGGTAAGAAATCATTTCCGAGAAAAAAACAAAGAAAAATATAATCATAAATGCGATTGATTGGTGATTCCTGACCATTTTGCATATCTTCGGTAATAATTCTAGCTAATTCAGGAATATCCAATAAATAATTTTCGTTTGGTTCCAAATCCTTATTGATACTTTGAATAAAGTGAGGCGTCTCACGGAATAAATATATTTCTTTCGCAACAGGTAAATGATTGACGGAAAGCATTATTAAGTCAGCATCTAATCCATAAATAACTGTTTTTGAACCGGAATGTTCCTCCGGGTATTTACGAATGTATTGAAATAATTTATGTTCACCTTCCCCGTATTCATCGCTCGGTGAAATAATTATTTTTTTAACTCCGTATTTTTTTGGATCATTGAAATAATTACGAGTAGAATCACTTAACTCTTTCATAAAAGTTGTTCCAGGAGTAATCGCTGCCGTATTCCAAGGATCTGTTTTTTTAATACTTTCATGTTTACTATAATTTTCAAAAATACTCTTGGATATTTCTGCTTGATAAAAAGATTTATATCTTCGTTCTCTCTGTTGGTCTAATTTGGCAACTGGCGCAACCCCATCAAAAGCAATAAATATATTTGTATTTGGTTGAATAAGAGCAATGTATTCTTCTATTTTTTGAAAGACAAAACGAATAATTGTTTTTACATCGGTTTCTGTTAATTTAGAAAAATCAATGGTATGAACTGCGTCATAAATGATTGAATTACAATCAAGATAAAGATGATTGAATTCGTGTTCTTCAGATTTTTTCGCAAGTTTTTGAATAATATGAGAATGATTTTTGACGATATATGAAAAATAACTTGGTATTCCCATTTTTATTAGGAGATTATGATAATATGATAATATATATCATAATGTTTAATAGGTTTATATAATAAGTATAAAATCAATCTCGATAGAAAAAGTAATAATATTTGATTAATATAGCGAAAGAAGAAAGAAATGTCAGAAAAAAATAAATTCAATCTACTGATTGAAAAAATTATTTTTTTTCAAGATATTATTCAAAAAACGATTTTAAATTGTCAAAAAAATAAATTATTAGAAATCGTAAATACCAATGATTTTAATATATGTAATGAAAAATTATATGAAATTAATTCAAAATTGTTATTGTTAAAAAGTAATATTTATAATTATTTACAAGATGTTAAAAACTACCAATACAATACAGATAAATGCATTGATGAATTACAAATAGTTACGAATGATTTTTCATCGATATTAAAAGATTATGGCACAAGTAATTTAGAAGATTTATTAAAAATATGTTTTGGAAATCATATATTGGAACAATTTCAAAATAAAAAGACGGTTTCAACAAATACAAATTTAAACAATAATAAAAGTGATTATACTTGTGAAAAATACGAATTATTAAAAACATACTTTCATCCGATTGGTTATAAGATCTTAACAAAAAAGGAAACTATGAAAGAGAAAGAGAAAGAGAAAGAATCCAATACAAATGACGAAAATATAAAAAACCTGGATTGTTATGAACTTCCAAATGATACAAAATGTTTTTATTTAAAATTGAATGGATTAAAACTCTATCTTTACAATGATCAAAAAATAATTGTAATAAGTGGGTTAATGGATAATGTCGTCGTAGATTTTATGAATTCTCCATATATATCTCAAAAATTTCAAAAATTTTTAAGCATCGGTAATAATCATCACGATTATAATATTATTTATAAACATTTTCTTTATACTTTAAACTTAAAGGATTATTTGGTTCATAATATCGAACATTTACATAATGTTTTTAATGGATATAGAGTTCATTTAAATTTGATCAAAAATAATACCATCACTCAAAATATAAAAGATTTTTTATCTTGTGATAATTATTATCGGCGTAGAACCTTAATCCAACTTTTGTTGGACCCGGATAATGATGAAAATATCTATTTATCTTATTTGTTATACGACTTATTATCTACAGATACCAATGGAAATATTGACTCCAATGACCAAATACAAATCTATGATAGTTTTACTTGGTTTGTTAAAAAACAATTTAAGTACGCCATTAAAAAAATGGTCCAATACAACAGTGAAATAATGAATTTTGATATGAATAAAATTCCTTTGGAACAACAAATCTGTTTTTTAAAAGTTCCAAATAATGTCAAGGAAAAGGCAATGACGAAATTAAAAGAAATTAAATCAAAAGGAGACGATAATGGTTCAAAAGCTAGACAATATTTGGATGGATTATTAAAAATACCTTTTCAAATTTATAAACGTGAACCTTCTTTAAATTGGATGAGTGAAAATCGGAATCTCTTCAAAAAAATAGTATCGAAATACGAAAAAAGACTTGTGAACTGGAAAATAGTGATCCCTCCAAAAGAAAAATACACAAACATTGAAATTGTTCAATATTTACAAACCATTATGTTAGAACTTGAAAAAGAAGAGAATCTCTGGAACCAAAATCATCTTCAACAAATCTTATTGGAAGGTAGCAAAAAAAATATGATGAAACGAATGGATAAAATAAAAAATATCTATGACTTTAAGATTTCGTTCAAAGAGTTGAAAAAAAAAGATTTGACCGTTTTTATTCATTCCGAAATAAAAAAAATGAATAAAGAAAAAAGAATCGAATTAATCCATACCTTAAAATCGGATAAGGATACGGAATATAATGACGATTCAAATACAAATGGACGTAATGAAATGAAAACGGAAATCAATGTTATTTTGGAAAAATTTAAAAATATAAATGACTATTTAAAAAATGTAAAATCAAGTTTAGATACGTCTGTTTATGGTCACGAAAAGGCGAAAAAACAGATTGAAACGATTATTGGTCAATGGTTAAATGGAGAACAAAATGGATATTGTTTTGGGTTTGAAGGACCGCCGGGTGTAGGAAAAACGTCCTTGGCAAAATACGGATTATCTGAATGTCTCAAAGACGAAAATGGAATTAATCGTCCATTTTCAATGATACAGATGGGTGGTGATAGTAATGGTAGTACATTACACGGTCATAATTATACGTATGTTGGTTCAACGTGGGGAAGTATTGTACAAATTGTAATGGATAAAAAATGTATGAATCCAATTATTTTTATTGATGAAGTCGATAAAATAAGTAGAACGGAACACGGCAAAGAAATTACTGGTATTTTGACTCATTTGTTAGATACTACTCAGAATGACTGTTTTCAAGATAAATATTTTTCTGGTATTGATTTGGATTTATCTAAGGCGCTTTTTATCCTTTCTTACAATGATGTAAATGCAATTGATAAAATTCTTCTAGACCGTATTCATCGAATTAAATTCAATCATTTATCTTTACAAGATAAATTAATTATTGCAAATAAACATATTTTACCCGAAATTTATAAAAAAGTAGGATTGGATGATGTTATTTATATAAATGACACGACGTTGACTTATATTATTGAAGAATATACCAATGAATCAGGTGTTCGTAAATTAAAAGAAATATTATTTGAGATTGTAGGTGATTTAAATTTAAATATGTTGAAAAAAGATTTTATAATTTCATTTGATTCGAATACAATAAATACAAATGCAATTCTACCTATCGAAATAACGATGGAAGATATTAAAAACAATTATTTGAAAGATAAAATGGAAATCAAACATAAAAAAATACATTCGATTAATGAAGTCGGTATCATCAATGGATTATGGGCAAATTCTTATGGACAAGGCGGAGTGATACCTATTCAAACAAGATTTTATCCTTGTGAAGAATTTCTTCATTTAAAATTGACCGGTATGCAAGGAGATGTAATGAAAGAAAGTATGAATGTAGCTCTTACTTTAGCGTGGGAATTGACTAGTTCCGAAAAGAGAGAAGAAATTCGAAAGATGTACAACAATACCAATACCAATAACAATAATAATACTTATGACAAAAATAACTACGGTATTCATATCCATTGTCCGGAAGGTTCTACTCCGAAAGATGGTCCATCCGCCGGTACAGCAATCACAACTGTATTATATAGTTTACTAAATAATAAAAAAATAAAATATGATTTGGCGATTACCGGTGAAATTAGTTTAGATGGCACAATCACCGAAATTGGAGGTTTAGATTTAAAGATACTAGGAGGTATCAAGGCTGGTGTGAAAACATTTCTTTTTCCGAAAGAGAACGAAAAAGATTATCGTCAATTTGTAGAGAAATACAGAGAGAAAAAAACATTCGAGGATATTACTTTTTTGATGGTCGGACATATTAATGATGTCTTTGAAAAGGTTTTTATTGAATAGAAATAAAACATAAAGTTTATTTACAAATATATTCAATTTATGCAATTGAATATATCAAAATATATAGGAATATTCCATTTATTTGGAATGATCATAAAAAATATATATGGTTTTATTATTCCAAAATATTCTTTCTTTGATAAATTATATCTCATTGTTTTTACATTGATTCCATTTTCTTGGATTTTATGTAAAGATGAATGTATTATTTCATATCTTGTAAAAAAATACAAAGACACGAATTACATCTTAGGAAATGAAGCTGAAAATATAACGGATATCACTAATTTATTTGTAAATAAATATGTATATTATATTTTTTATAATACCAATCATCTATTGTCGATTGGTTCACTAATAATCGTAAATGATCGAACAACACAAATATCTTATTTAATTTTTACTCCAACATTTATATTATATTCATTTTACGTTTATGATATATCATATAAACTAAATTATAGAAAAAAAATGTATCCGTATTTTCAAATGATATTGGGTATGTATTTATTTGCTATCTTTTATAAAGTAATTTTTATACCTTGACAAATTTTTAATTTGGAAATTCATTATCATATGATTCTTTCATAAATAATGAAACCTTTAAGTCTAATTTTTTTAAATTTTTCTGTAAACGAATAAAATCATTTGGTCTTGATACAAAAAATGACTAATAGATTAAAGAATAAAATGTAACTTGTTGGTGTAATAATGATTTGTGGTAAAAACAAAACCGGTGTGTTTTGAAGTATATAATTTTTACAAATTTAGCAAAAATTATAAGGATTTTATGAACAGATAAAATATTATCGTTTGTTATTATATGAATTCAAATCAATCAATAAATAGTCAAACTAGAACCAAAATAACGGGAACTCCAATATCAACCTTAAAATACATACAAAATACACCACTAATTCTTTTTCAGCCTTTCAATATTATTGTCTTTCTCTCCTTTTTCTCTCCCATCATCATTGCCACCATTGTAACAGCTACTTCTTTTATGTTACAAAATGTAAATGGATTTGTATATTTAGGATTTCTTTTAGCAGCTGTCGTTTTAAGAAGTTTTATTTATATGATTTCTGGATTTCAATCAACGACGAAAACAGATGGCGGTATATGTACCTCAGTTCAATATAGTAAATATGGAAATGCAACCTTTAGTTCTTTTGTAAATGCATTTACCATTATGTATCTCACTTTACCAATGTTTATCAATGACAATATTAATTATTTTATATTATCTATTTTAATCAGTTATTTCTTTTTGGATGTTTTTATTAAAGTATATAAAAAATGTATTGTATCGTACCCTGATCTAACGTTAAATGTTTTGTTTGGATTATCTTTTGGTGCGATTATTGTAACATTGATGTATGTAGGAGGGTCTGGTAAATACTTATTTTTTGATACAAGTTCGCCAATTTATTCATCAAATTCTTCCAATGGGGTAAAGTGTAGTATGCCATCCAAACAAACGTTTAAATGTTCTGTTTATAAAAATGGACAATTAGTAAATAGTACAACTACTTCTTCTTAAGATTTATCTTTCAAAACAATTGATATTTTGTATAAACCATCGTTTAAAATCCTTAATAATTAAGGTTCTTTGAAACGACTCGGTTAACAAACTCATATTTCCTTTCGTGTTATAAACACTTATAAAACGGTTATATGTATGAATTAAATTCATTTTACTATATTCTTCTAAATAGGAATGATTGAAAAGAGGTTTTTTTTTTCTAAAATTTACCTTGTTATGTAACATATAAAAAAGTGTTTTAAAGTCTGTTTTTGTTTTATAATTTTCTGGTTTTAATTGATTTAAAAAATGTACTGCGTGTTTGGAACAATCCGGACAAGGTAAATAAGAACAAATTCTACGAATAAAAGATAAGAGAGTAAGAGATATTTTATCATATTGATCCTCTTTTATTTTTTCGGCAAGGGTATGAAAAAATGTCCATATTGGTGGGCCCCAAGTTTCAGGAGGTGACATTATTTATAAGTAATAAAATAATAATTTAAATATTACATAAAGATATTATTCTATTTAATAATATCTTTTTGAAGAACAAATGACAAATTATATAGTTGAAGGAAATGTTAATTTCTTTGAAGAATTATACAAATCGTTGGATGAAGAAGAAACGAATGGTTTTACTGAAGGAAAAGAAGAAGAAAAAGTTCAGTATGCAATGCATACAGATTTATGCTTAATTACAAATCAACCTCTGGAAAATTATTCTGTAAAAATGAAGTGTGGACATAAATTTAACTATCTTCCCTTGTATAAATACTTGATTAATTACAAACAAAAGTTCAATTCGATGGAGAGTTCAAAACAGAAATTAGACATTAATGAAATACGTTGTCCTTATTGTCGGTTTAGACAAAATGAATTATTACCATATTATGATGATATTTGTGGGGTTAAAAAAATAAATGGAATTAATAATGAATTTGTTAAAAATGTTTATAATATAGGTATTAAAAATCCTTCTTGTTGTTACCATATTTATAATGATTCAAATGATACAATTTGTGGTAAATATTTTACTGGTCAATTACCAGATAAATATAAAGAAAAAGATCAGGGGTATTTTTGTCATTCACATATTAAAAAAACAATTCAAACCATTGAGAAAGAAGAAAAAGAAAAAATGAAAAAACAAATAATGTTTGAAAAACAAAAGATTATTGAACAAAAAAATAAGGAGAAAGAAGAAATAAAGAAAATAAAATTGGAGTTGAAGAATGCAAAACCACAACTTAGCAAAAAAAAATCGAATCAAAAACCAAAACTAACTCCAAATGATACCGAAGAAAATATAGTCATAGAATCAAATACAACATTAATATTTTGTCAAAGTATTGTTAAATCTGGATACAATAAAGGAAATCATTGTTCTTTTAAAATTCATCAAAATGGCTTATGTAAAAGACATTATCATTTATTAGAAAAAAATATATAAAAAATATATAAAAAAACTATATTATATTATATTAAATAAAACAAAAACAATGGAAACCAAAGAACAATTAGTTAATAATATCAAAGAATGGATCAAGATCGATTCGGAGATTGCACAATTAAAAACTGAGATAAAAGATAGAAATAATAAGAAGAAATTGATTACCGGAGATTTGGTAAATGTAATGAAAACGAATCAAATTGATTGTTTTGATATCAATGGGGGGTCGCTTGTATATAAAAAAAGTGTGGTTAAAAAACCAATTAATGGTAAGTCTTTAATGACGATTTTACAGAATTATTATAAAAATCAGCCTCAAGTTGCAGAAGATTTAACAAAACATATTTTGGATAATCGTGAAGAAAAGGTAAATGAAACCATTCGAAGAAAGGTTGATAAATAACAAATAAATAAATAATACAACTTTGAAGAATATAAAGAGAAACAATATAAATATTATTTATTTATATTATTAAAAATAAACAAATCAATGGATAAAGATTTTAATTGGAGAGAACAAAATAGTTATCGATATTCTATTTTTGAGGATATTTCCTTTTGCAAAAATATGAAAAGTTTAAATCCTTATAAAAACTGTGTTCTTTGTATTTATACGGTAAATAATGAAAACAAAGAACCTTTTTTACAGTTTTTATTTTACAAAAGTTTTTTAACGGATACTTTTTCTTTTTTAAATTATTTTAATTTTGATATGAATAATGATGATTTTGTTCCAAATATTAAAGAATATATATTGTCTTTTTTGAATAAACAGAATATATTTTCTATCTTAAATAACGACGATAAAAATAATTTTATTTATTCGAAAGATATTATATTTGACGGTTATATAGAAGAAGAAGGAAATAATTATTTATTTATAAATATACCCAAATTAAAGGATTTTACTTTTTCAAAAAATTTACAATTAGGGTTAATCGATGAAATCGTGAATTATCAAAAATTAGAGGATAAAGAAATTGATATAGAGATGGTAGAATTTTTTCAAAGAAATAATGAGTTGATGTATTTAAAAAATGAAACTGATGAAAGTTATGAAATACCGATGGTCGCATACGTCGCAAAAACAAAGGAAAAAGTCGGATTTACAAAAATGTTTGGACAAACAGTTGAAGAAGAGGGAATATTAGGTAATTATTATTATTTTACGAATTATGAAAGTGCGAAAAGGAGAGAAGAAGAAATGATATCAAATAAAGAATATGGGTGTGGAATTATTAAATTTGCTTTGTTTCCGGGTATAATGAAGACCTTTTTACTGAAAACTTTTTTGAATAATAATTATTTGAAAGAAATAAGCGAAAAAGAAATGAAAGATTGGATTGATCTGTATGATAGTTGTTATTATTTAGAGAATGGTGAAGATCCAATTTGGGTGATAAAGGATTTTTCTCAACAGGTACCTTTATGTATTTGTAAGTAATATTTTATGAGAAATTGAAATAGAAAAAATATATCATTTTATATATATCATTTAATATATATGAAATTAACATTGACAAATATCGTAACTTATGTAGGTGTAGGTATACTATTAATTTATGTGGTGTTTGGATTGATGAAATTTTATGATCTAAATAGTGAAGATTATACAATATATATTATTTTTTACATATTTATCTTTATTTCAGTTTTGGTTTTAGGTAATTCGCCAAGTTAAAAAGGACGGTTCTCCCCCGTAAGGAGAGAACAATTAATTTCTCCTTAAAAAAATAAACGTAAGGATGGGGGTCTCCCGTAGGGAGAGAACCCTCATAGAATCTACGGTTTTATAGAGGTTCTCCTAAAAAAAATTGAAATTATATTTATAAAAAATATCAGATGATAAAAATAAATAAAAGATAAGATTAATAAAATGAAAGTATTATTTGAAGTAAAAGGATTGAATTGGAGTGAATCAGAATGTAAAGAAGCATTGTTAAAGATGTTCAATAAGGAAGTAGAAATTTTGTCATATAGCGTTGATGAAAAAAAAGATATCTTTGTCTCACCATCTTCAGTGTTGAGTAATGATGAGTCATCACCGTCATTATTGTCAAATGAAAAAGTAAATGAGGAAGTATTATCGAAAGAAAAAAAGAAAAAAATAGTAAAAAAGAATAGTAAGCAAATAGTAGTACCAGAAGAAAAAAATATTGAGAATGTGTGTATTATAGAAGAAAAAGTGAACACGGAAGAAGTGTTAGTACCAGAAGAAAAAAAGAAAAAAATAGTAAAAAAAAATATTAAGAAAGTGTTATCCAAAGAAGAAAAAGAAGAAGAAAAGGCAAAAAAGAAGGAAGAGACAAAGGCTAAAAAAGAAGAAGAAAAGGCAAAAAAGAAGGAAGAGACAAAGGCTAAAAAAGAAGAAGAAAAGGCAAAAAAGAAGGAAGAGAAAAAGGCAAAAAAGAAGGAAGAGACAAAGGCGAAAAAAGAA
>Ga0214919_10003653_pt1 | contig 23033 bp, 21 predicted proteins | sample LL1503_MetaG_FD_177994 | JGI IMG/M metagenome (GOLD analysis project Ga0214919, IMG submission 177994) | Freshwater microbial communities from Lake Lanier, Atlanta, Georgia, United States - LL-1503 | ecosystem: Environmental > Aquatic > Freshwater > Lake | place: USA: Georgia | collected... | reverse complement strand
GCCACTGCAAGCCGGGCACTCTAGAGAATTCACGAACGTTGCGCGTGACCAGCGCGGCCTGATGACGTCAGGCTGTGGCGGCAATCAGCGTGTCGTGCGGGCCAATAGGTGTGCCTGCGGCCTCCAGATCAACCCGAATACGGGCGGCCTGCGCGGCGCATTCGCTGTCAAACGGCAATATTTGCATGGGCCGGAGCAGCTGCGCTAAGGCTGCCAGTCGAGGCGTTGCCGCATCAGGGTGCAGGCGCAGCAACCCGTAACGCAGTTCATATTCAACGATGGCCAGCACGCCAACTTCTGCAGGACGCAGGGCCTGCAAACGCGGCACCACCTGCGGGTCTCCACGAAAGTAGTAGCCGATGGTGTTGCTTTCAAGAATCAGCATGGCAAGCCGTCAAAACGCCAGGCGCGGCGGGTCAGTGGGCAAACTGCCCACGCTTGCAGCATCGTTTAGGGGAAAGTCTGCAAAACGCCCGGCCAACGCGGCCTGCTCTACCAGCGCCTGTGTGGCGTCGTCCAGATACAGCGTGATTTGTGACATGGCAGTAACTCCTTGCAAATAACCGGTTAAGCATACTTCTCAAGTTTATTTTTTATGCGACTTCGTCAACATCACCGGTTCACGCGAGCACCCACTTCAGAGCGAATCGGCGGCAAGATTGCGCGCCAAAATTCATGCCCATTGAGCCAGCATCGCGACCTCCAGGGGTTTGCGGGAACTCCAAAAAAAAACCAGGGGTTGTTACCAGCCAGAGGCCAGCAGGTTCAGGCCATCAGGCCGGTGCGCGAGCCGCTTGGGCGGCCGGGACTGGCGTATCGGCTGCCCGGGCCGGTCTGACCGTAGCCCTGCGCCTGGGCGGCGGGAACCAAAATACCCAGGGCACGCTCCACCAAGGCGCTGCGGCGCATCAGGCGTCGTGCGCCGCCTGCCTGGCAGGCGCGGGCCAGCTTGTCAGGCAGTCGCACGTGCGCCTTGTCAAAGGCCGCTTCGTTACCCTGCAGGATGGCCACCAGGTTGACCACCGCCTCATGGCCATGTGCCGGCGCTTGCAAGGCAGCCGGGTCATGGACGCTGGCTCCTAACACTGTCAGGCCGGGCAGCGTGGCGACGGCCTTGGCGTGGGGGCTATGGCGCGCTGGCACCGTGACTTGCAGGCCGGCACGTATGAGCTTTTCGCAGACATGGCGGCCGACAAAGCCGGTACCGCCCAGAACAAGAATTTTTTCATGCTCTATTTTTCGTCAGACGCCCATGCCGCTCTGGCGGCAGGGAGCTTGATCAGTCCGACTTCAGGCCTAGGGTTTTGGCCAGGCTGGAAAACCGGTCAATGTCTTCGTTGACAATTTTCTTGAAAGCGGCCGGGTCGTCATAAGCTGGGGTGTAGCCCATGGAAAGCAGTTTTTCCTTGACCTCGGGCATCTGGACGATTTTCATCACGCGCTCATACAGCTTGGCTTGCAAGGCCGGCGAGGTCTGGGCTGGCACCAGCAGTCCATGCCACTGGTTGATCTGGTAGCCGGGGAAACCTTGCTCGGCAACGGTCGGCACATTGGGCAGTTGCGCGGTTCTCTCGGCCGAGGTGATGCCCAGCGCCACCAGCTTGCCCGACTTGATGTGGGGCGCTGCGCTGGACGCAGTGATGATGGCTATCGGAATCTGGCCGCCAATCACATCGCGCAAGGCCGGACCGCAACCCGTGTAGGGCACATGCGTCATGCTGACCTTGCCATTGATATTGAGCACTGCCCCGGCCAGGTGCTGCGGTGTGCCGTTGCCGCAGGAGCCGAAAGACACCGGATTTTTAGCCGGCTTCGCAGCTGCAATGAGAGCCGACAGTTGCTTGTAGGGCGAGTCTGCCGGCACCACGATCACGGACGGCACAAAGGCCACGTTGATCACGGGCGACAAATCCTTTTTGGGGTCAAAAGGCATGTTGCTGAAAACGCCGGGGTTGATGGCGTAGGAGCTGTTAACCATCAACAGGGAATACCCATCCGGCGCTTTTTCAGTCACGTACTTGGCGCCCACGTTACCGCTGGCGCCGGCCCGGTTTTCAACGATGGCCGACTGGCCGAAGGCTTCTGTGAAATGGTTGCCGAGTAGGCGCGCCAGAATGTCTGTGCCACCACCCGGCGGGAATGTCACCACGACGGTGATCGGTTTGCTGGGGAAGTTCTGCACCGGCTCTGTGATTTGCGCCCAGCCGGAAGACACCGCAATGATCGAGAAAGCAACGCCGGTTAAAACATGCATTTTATTGAGCTTGAACATAAACACTCCTTGGTTAAAAAATCCGAAAGGGCTGCTGTAACATCAAGTTGCCAAAATTATTGGTGCGACAGAACGACTGAAGTGAAAACAATCCATATCCATAGCTGGGCCGAGTTTCTGGATCAGGTCTCGCAGCTCGATCAATGGGCTTTTCGGGGCCAGCCGCGCGCGGACCTCCCCTTGCTCAGCTCCTTGTCGCGGCGCCTGATGCGTTTTTCGGGGAACCAGCAAATCTGGCCTTTGCTCGAGCGTCGCACATTGCGGATTTTTCGCAGAAAAGCGCACGTTCATGTGACGGACCCCAACCTGCTGCAAAACGACTTGCGATGCCTGGCCATGATGCAGCATCACGGCAGCGCCACGCGCTTGCTGGACTTCACCAAGTCGCCTTTTGTGGCGGCTTTTTTCGCGCTGGAGTCCGCCTACAACGACAGTGTGGTGTACGCCCTGAACACGCCCGTGTTGTGGCACCGCGTGCCGCGCTTTGACGCCTCGCTCACGCGCCACGCCATTGACCCGAGGGTGCCGCAAAATTTCGAGAAGTATTTCTTTAACAACCATTTGCCGCTTATCTGGTTTGGTGAGCCGTCTGAGATGGACCAGCGGTTGATCGCGCAGTCGGGCCTGTTTGTGGTGCCCGGTCAGCTTGAAAAAACACTGGACGAATTGCTGACCAGTTACAGCGTGGAAGGTGAGTCCTTGCTGGTTCAGTTGGTACTGGACAAATCGGTGCGCCTGAAGGCCATGAAAGAGTTGTACCGGATGAACATCACTTACGCCTCTTTGTGGCCTGACATAGATGGTTTGTCCCGCTCGATGAACCAGGAGCTGGAGATCATCTGGCAACCCCTGGTCGACGAATTTCTTTGAAGCAGTCATGCGTATTTCAGGCCCCTAGAGCGTAACCATGGTTTTGGGCGGCCAGCTGGCTTGCAAGCTGTAACTGCGCCATGTCTGTGCCTTGTATCAGGTACAGAAGTTCACCCTTTTTTACTTTGTCGCCCACGCACTTCTTGAGATCAACACCAGCAAGTTTCAAGCCCGGCGCGCCGGCTTGACGCGCAATGCCTGAAATGATGCCGCCGTCAATGGCGCGCACAAGCCCAGCCTGCCCGGCCCGCACTTCGACATGCTGGGTTGCCTGGTTGTCAGCCGGCACAAGGCCCTGCTGCGTGACGATGGCGTCCATGCGCCGACGGGCTGCGCCCGACTGCAAAAGCTCGGCGGCAAGCCGGTACCCGTTTTCAAAACTACCCACTACGGGGTCTAGCGCCAGAATATGTGCCGCAAAAAAAAGGGATTTAGCCAGCAGATCTGCTGGTGCTTGCGGATGGTTGTCAAGGACCCGCATCACGTCGCGGGCTTCCAGCGCAGGGCCGATGCCGCAGCCGATGGGGCCGCTGCCATCGGTAGGAAAAGCCTTTACGACCAGGCCCATGGCACTGCCCACGCTTTCAAACAAGCGCGCCAGTTCATTGGCGTCTTCCAGCGTCTTGACCTTGCCACTGTCGGCGTAGGGAATGTCGATGACCACATGCGTGGCGCCGGCAGTGAATTTTTTGGACAGGATGGAGGCGACCGACCAATTGCGGGTGTCCAGCCCGAAGTGTCTGACGATCGGATTGATGGCGTCGTCCAGCACCGAATGATTGAGCTTTCCATTCCATGCAATGCAGCCGTTAGTCGAAAGAACGCAGGCCTGGACCTCGTCGAAACTCAGGTCAACGCGTGCCAGCACCTCCATTGCATCAGCAGTGCCGGCCGCTGAGGTGATGGCCCGGGACGAAGTTTTGGGAATCAGCAAACCATGTGCTGCCACGATGGGGATGACCACCATGGTGACGCGACTGCCTGGGATACCGCCCATCGAATGTTTGTCCACCACCATGGTTTTGCGCCAGGATAGCCGTGGGTACAGCAAGGTTCGCGCATGCGCCAGCCAGACAATTTCGTCATGCGTCAAATGCTGCGTGCAGGCGATTAAAAAAGCCTGCACGTCCGCCAGCGGGAAACTGCCACGAATAATGGCCGGCACGAGCATCGCGTAAGCGTCGCGGCTCAGGCTCGTGCCGCAAATCTTCTGGTACACAAAATGTTCGGCTTGTGCCGCAGGGACCGCATCGAGCATCAAGGCCGCTTTGAGCCGGCTGACCCCGATGTCCAGACTCAGGTCGTTCATCACGCGCACACAGGGCACACCACCCGGCAGAGCGAGTGAAGCGCGCTGCAGGCGGCGCTCGATCTCTGCGAGGGTTTCCCTGCTACGCGAATTCAAGCGGGCGCGCAGCACTTCAACGGGCGCGTTGACCTCAATGACTTTGAGGCTTGGAACTTTGCGCTGCAAGGGCTCAATCATGTTGCGCGAACCATTGGCAATCACATGGATTCCGCTGGCGATCGCAGCAAGCAAGGCGGTCGGCAAGCCATACATCAGGCCATGGGCTTGCCAGGTGATCAGGAAGTCGCCGTTTTTCTCACGCGCCAAAAATTCGGCTTCAGAGCAGCTGTCGTGGTCTTCGGTGTGCGCAACGGCCTGGCGCGTGATGACGCGGCGCGCAAAAATGAATTGACCCGGCGGCAGCAATGGCTGCACGCCGGCCAACAGGCTGTCCTTGCCGGCGCCGCTGGGGCCCACCACAAAAAGGAACTTGCCTGCCATCGCGATTGCCGCCAGCGCTGCGTTGCCTCAGTCGTCCAGACCGATGTCTACCGGTGGCGCGGCCTGGGTGATCTTGCTGGTGGAGATGTAGTCCACGCCGGTTTCGGCAATCGCCCGGATGGTCTTGAAGTTGATGCCGCCTGAGGCCTCGATCTTGGCCTTGCCGGCAACCATGCCCACCGCGGTGCGCATGTCTTCCAGCGACATGTTGTCCAGCATGATGACATCGGCACCGGCTTGCAGCGCCTCGGCGACTTGCTCGACGCGGTCGCACTCGACTTCAATCTTGGTGAGGATGGGCAGCAGTTTGCGGGCACTGGCCACAGCCTTGGTGATGCCGCCCGAGACCACGATGTGGTTGTCTTTGAGCATGACGCCGTTGTCCAGGCCCAGCCGGTGGTTCAGCCCACCGCCGCAAACAACGGCGTGCTTTTCCAGCATGCGCAGGCCAGGTGTGGTCTTGCGCGTGTCAATCAGGCGGGTTTTAGTGCCGGCAATTTCAGCGCTATAGCGCGCGGTTTCGGTGGCAATGCCGCACAAGCGTTGGCAGATGTTGAGCGCGGTGCGCTCTGCGGTCAGGATGCTGCGCGCCGGGCCGGTCACGGTCAGCAGTCGCGTGCCTTTTTCAACTTTGTCACCGTCTTTGACAAAACGCGTGACCTTGAGTTGCGCGTCGTATTTGCAAAACACACGTGCCGCCACATCGATGCCGGCCACATGCATAGGCTCACGCGCATTCATGTGAAAGGTACCGACCGTGTCTTCGTCAATCATCAACTGGGCCGTCAGGTCGCAGTAGCCGATATCCTCTGTCAACCATAGATCGATCAGTTTTTCGGTCTGAAATACGTCGTACATACGATCTCCTGTGTGTCGGTGAATGGTTTGAATGGTTGATATTGCGTGATCGTTTTGACCGGGGAAAAAATTCTGTCAAGCCCGCCGGCATCACCATCACAGGCAAATTCGGAATTAATTTAATGTAGCGCATACTACATCAAAAATGTAGTAAATGCCACATGAAATATCAATCTTTAAAATTTGAATTCAAACCTTCATTGCGAGCCCGGCAAGGCCCGCAAACGACTGACGGCTTGCGGTAAATCCGACCAGGCCGGCTGCCCCGGTGCATAGCGGCTGCGCATGTAACCGGCCAGCGCCGCAATTTGCTCGTCGTTCAGACTGTGTCTGAAAGCCGGCATGAAACCGATGTCGGTGGTGGCAGGAGTGCGTATGCCATCCAGGATGTTACGTATCAGGTTGTCGGGCCGCGTGCTGTGCAGATTGCTGTTCAGGGCCAGCGGTGTGTTCACGCCCAGTAAACGCGGACCTTCACCGTCATGGTGGCAAGAGGCGCAGGCGCCGTTGAAGAGCCGCTGACCCTGGTTGCGCAATCCGGGTTCGGCTTGTTGCGCGGCCAGCACCACCTGGCGGGCCTGCGCGGCGATATCTTTGTCACTCGCAGGTGCATTGAAGGCGGCCAAGTAACGGGCCATGGCCTGCACGTCGGCGACAGGCAGGTGCCGCAACTCTTTGACCACATCGCCCATGGGCCCTGCGGCAACCCCGTGTGCCTCGGTATGCCCCAGGCGCAGATAGCGGTAAAGCTCGTTCTGTGTCCATGGCACCGGTGCGCGTGACAACGATGTCAATGCCGGGGCTTCCCAGCCATCGACCATGGCGCCGGCCAAAAACGCCTTGCCGCCAAGTTCGGCGCCCAGCGCATTGCGCGGCGTGTGGCAGGCACTGCAATGGCCCAGACCGTTGACCAGGTAGGCGCCCCGATTCCATTCAGCGCTTTGGTCGGGTTCGGGCACAAATGCCTGGGCATCATGAAACAAGCCATTCCATGCGGCCATCAGGGGTCGCACGCTGAAAGGGAAAGCCATTTCAGCCGGCGGCGTGGGGGCTGAAACCGCCGGCTGCGCCATCAGGTAAGCGTAAATGGCGGTCAGGTCCTGGTCGCTGATTTTGGCAAACGAGGTGAAAGGAAAGGCCGGGTAGAGGTGGCGCCCGTCGCGTGAGATGCCTTCGCGCATGGCGCGTTCAAAGGCCGCATAAGACCACAGGCCCAAACCGGTTTTGGTATCGGGCGTGAGGTTGGTGGTGAAGACGCGCCCGAAGGGCGTTTGCATGGCCAGGCCGCCGGCATTGGGCATGCCTCCGGGGGCGGTGTGGCAGCCTGCGCAGTTACCGGCGGCGGCCAGTTGCCGGCCGCGCTCGATGGTGGCTTGCGAGTAAACCATGCCCACGCCCTGGCCGGCCGCCGGCAGCGCTGAACGCCAGCCCGCCAGTGCGGCTACCAACCCAAGCAAGCCGCCCAGCACGGCGGCACTCCGGGATGCCCAGCCGAGGCGGCGCGGCCACAGCGCTGTGCCCGGCGGCGACGGCAGTGCCGGCTGTGGCGCCTTAACTTTGTCGGCAGGAGCCGGATTCGGATTTGGGTTGAGTGCAGCCCGCACCACCTCGGGGGTGAATGGCGGTTGGCGAAAACGCACACCGGTGGCGTCAAAAATGGCGTTGGCAATGGCGGCGGTGCCGGGCACCGACGAGGATTCGCCCACACCCAGCGGCGGCTCGCCGGGCCGCGGCATGGTCACCACATCGACCACTGGCACATCGCGGAAGTTGAGGATCGGGTAGCTCCCCCATTCAAGGTTGGCTACCGTGTTGTCGGCCGGCTTGAACTGCACTTGCTCGTGCAATGCGCGGCTGGTGGTCTGCACCACGTTGCCGTGAATTTGGTGTTGCACGCCGGCCGGGTTGATCAGCGTGCCTGCGTCATGCCCGACCACCACGCGGCGCACATGCACTTCGCCGGTCTTGCGGTTGACTTCAACATCGGCCACCCACGCGGCCCAGGCGGCACCAAAACCCGGCCACTTGCTGTGCACATAGCGCGCGTAAGCCACGCCCTGGCCGTGCAACACATCCGGGTCGGCTGGCGCGCTCTGCCCGCCGGGCTGCGTGTGCACTTTCCAGCCGGCGCGCTCGGCCGTCAGCCGCACCAGTTCGGCGGCGCGCGGCTCGCTGAGGTAACGCAAACGAAACTCGACCGGGTCCACACCAGCCGCCGTGGCCAGCTCGTCGATGTAGGACTCGTGCGCAAAGGAGTTGGGCAGCGCCGACACGCCGCGCAGCCAGGAGGCCCGGACCATGGGCGCCATGTCGTTGACGGCCACGCGCAAATTGGCATAGTCGTAGGGCGGGCGCGCCGTGCGGTCGCCCATTTCAAAGGCTTGCGCTAAAGGCTCGACGGTGCGCGTGAGCAGCAGCGCCAGTGTGGGCGCGCCGTTGGACGGGTAGCTGGTCTGAAAGTCGTAGGCGGCCACCGAGCCATCGGCGTTCAAGCCGCCTTGCACCTGCATCAGCTGCGCCGCGCCCTTGGGTTCCCAGGCGTGCTCCTGCTCGCGTGTAAGTTGCACGCGCACCGGCTGGCCGACCGCGCGCGACAGCAAGGCGGCGTCTGCGGCCACGTCGTCGGCGCAGTTGCGGCCGTAGCAGCCCGAGGCTTCCATGCGAATGACATCGATCTGCACATCGGGCAGGTCCATCAGACGTGACAGGTCGGCGCGAAGCACATGCGGGCTCTGGCTGCCGGCCCATACGGTCAGGCGATCGGTCTGCCAGTCGGCCAGCGCGCACGATGGCCCGATGGAGCCATGCATCTGGTATGGCCACACATAGTCGCGCTGCAAGGATTGCGCGGCACCGGCCAAGGCGCCATCGACATCGCCATCGTCCACCAGCGTGCGCCGGGTTGAAGGGTTGTTGCGCAGGGCCTGGGCGAGATCGTCCATCGGCGTGAGGCCCGGCCAGGCTTTCCACTGCACACGCAGCTCGCGCAGCGCCTGCTCGGCATGTTCTTCGCGCTCGGCAACGATGCCGACAAAGTCGCGTATGACCAGCAGCTTGCGGATGCCGGGGATGTGGGCGATCGAGGATTCGTCGACCGACTCGAGCGTGTTGCCGATGAATTCGCCATGATCGGCGCCAGCGTAGGGCGGGCGCACCACACGGCCGTGCAGCATGCCGGGCACGCGCATGTCGTGAACAAACACCAGCTCGCCGGTGGCCTTGGCCGGTATGTCAACGCGCGGCGCACTGGCGCCCACCACACGGTAATCGTTGGGTGACTTGAGTGGCGTGCCAAGGGCCAGCATCAGTTCGATGTGCTGCCCCGACAGCAGCGCGCCATAAGTCATGCTGAGGCTGTCTGTCGGGCTATCAGTCAGGGCGCCGGCCACGCGAATGACGCCGTCGCAGACTTGCAACTGCCCGGCTGCGGTGCCTAGTTGTTGCGCGGCACGCGCCAGCAGCCAGGCCCGCGCCTGGGCTGCCGCTGCGCGCAAGGGTTGCGCATGAATCTGGATGGACGCGCTGGCGATGGTGCCACCCTGGTTGGGTGTGCGGGTGGTGTCGCCCAGAACCATATTGACACGGTCCAGGCTGACGTCGAGTTCCTCGGCCACGATTTGCGCCAGCGCTGTGCGCAGGCCAGTGCCCAGGTCCACATGGCCGTTCAGCGCGGTGACGCTGCCGTCATCCCAGACCGCCAGCAAAATCTCCAGCCCTTCGGCCGGGTTGCCGCCCACAAAAGGCGGCTGACCCTTGACGGGCGGCGGCGGTGCAGGCGGCTCGCGCGTGACCAGCAGCACGCCGGCGGCAGCATGAAAGTCAGCGCGAGTCAGTGGCGTGAGGGATCGGCTCATGCGGACATCAGGCCAGTGAGGCATTGGCGGACGTACGCGCTTGCGCCATCAGCCGGGCGGCGCGCTTGACCGCGTCGATGATTTCAAGGTGCGTGCCGCAGCGACACAGATTGCCCGACAGCGCCTGGCGAATCTGCAGCTCGGTCGGCTCGGGGTTGTGCGCCAGCAGCGAGGCCGTCATCATGATCATGCCGCTCAGGCAGTAGCCACACTGCGCGGCCTGCGCGTCGATGAAGGCATGCTGCACAGGATGCAGGGCGCCGGCCGAACCCAGGCCTTCGAGCGTGGTGATCCGGCGGCCGGCCACACCGGCGGCCGGAATCACGCAGGCGCGTGCCGCCACGCCGTCCACCAGCACGGTGCAGGCGCCGCACTCGCCCAGGCCGCAGCCGTACTTCGGGCTGTTGAGCAGCAGGTCGTTGCGCAGCAGATGCAAGAGCGAAGCCTCGGGGGAGATGGCCAGCGTTTGCAGCACGCCGTTGACACTGATGTGCAAAGGCCGGGGTGAAGACATGCGGGTGGCCAGACTTCAGACGCTGAGGTAGTCGCGCCGCACCGTCTCGTTGGCGGCCAACTCGGACATGCTGCCTTCAAAGCGCAGCTGGCCTTTTTCAAGCACATAAGCGCGGTCAGACACCAGCTCGGCAAAGTGCATGTTCTGCTCTGACAGCAGAATGCTAACGCCCTGGGCCTTGAGCTCCAGGATCATGTGCACCATCTGCTCGACGATGACCGGCGCCACGCCTTCAGACGGCTCGTCCAGCAAGACCAGAAAGGGATTGCCCATCAGCGTGCGGGCGACAGTGAGCATTTGTTGCTCGCCGCCACTCATGCGTCCGCCCAGGCGCTGCGGCATTTCACCCAGATTGGGGAACAAGGAGAACAGGCGCTCCGGCGACCAGCTTGGCGCCTGGCTGCCGTCGGGCCAGCAGCGTGGCGGCTGGCGTCCCACCTCCAGGTTTTCCATCACGGTGAGGTCGGTGAAAATGCGCCGGTCTTCCGGCACAAAGCCCATGCCCAGCCGCGCCGCCTGGTGCGGTTCGGCACGCGCCATGTCATGGCCCATGAAACTAATGTGGCCGCGGCGCTTTTCGAGCATGCCGATGATGGCCTTGATGGTGGTGGACTTGCCGGCGCCATTGCGACCCATCAGGGCCACCACTTCGCCGCGTCGGACCTGCAGGCCCACGTCGTCAATAATTTGCGCGGCGCCATACCAGGCGCACAGTTCGCTGACCTTCAGGAGGGAGTCGTTTCCGGTCTGCATCAAACAGCTTTCTCAAATGTTTTACCGCTGCCGAAATAGACTTCCTGGACTTTCGGGTCGTCACGAATATCGAGCGGTTTGCCTTCGGCAATCAAGCGGCCACGCGCCAGCACGATCATGCGGTCGGCATAGGCGAACACCACGTCCATGCTGTGCTCTGTAAAAAGCACCGCCATGCCGCGATCTATCACCAGTTGCTTGGTGAGCGCCATCAGGTTGTTGCGTTCCTTGGGCGCCATGCCGGCGGTGGGCTCGTCCATTAGCAGCAGCTTGGGGTCGTTGGCCATGGCTATGGCCAACTCAACACGCTTAACGTCGCCATAGGCCAGCACGCTGCAAGGCCGGTCGGCCTGCGCTTTCATGCCAACCTGATCCAGTAAATCAAGTGCGCGTTCGCGCTTGTGGTCAGCAGCGCGCCGCCACATCGAAAACAACTTCCGGTCTGCCGACAGCAAGGCCATCTGTACGTTTTCCACCACGGTCAGTGAGGCAAAGGTTTCGACAATCTGAAAGGTGCGGCTCACACCGAGTCGCCAGATCTCACGTGGCGTTTTGCCGATCAGCTCATGACCGTCCAGCAGGATAGAGCCGGCATCAGCACGCAGCTGTCCGTTGACCATGTTGAAGGTGGTGGACTTGCCGGCGCCGTTGGGGCCGATCAGGGCCAGCAGCTCGCCGGGGGCCAGTTCGAAATTGACGCCATCGACCGCGCGCACGCCGCCAAACGATTTGCCCAGGCCGGAAACTTTAAGCAGGCTCATGATTGCGCGTCTCGCGCGGCGGCGCTCTGCCGCCGGTTGATCAGTTGCCGCGCAAAGCCGGCGATACCCTGCGGAAACAGCAGCACCAGCAGCAAGATGATGCCGCCCAGCATGGCGCGCCAGTAGTCGGTGTTGCGCGCCACCGTGTCATGCAGCCAGGTGAATGTGAGCGCACCCACCACCGGGCCGACCAGGGTTTGCAGGCCGCCCAGTAAGACCATCACCAGGCCGTCGATGGACTTGCCCACGTGCAGGCTCTCCGGCGAAATGCTGCCCTTGGAAAAAGCGTACAACGCACCCGCCAGGCCAGCAAAGGTGCCGGCCAGCACAAAGGCCACCCATTGCAGGCGCTTCACGTTCATGCCGATGGCGTCAGCGCGCAGCACCGAGTCGCGGCCGGCACGCAGGGCGTAGCCGAAGGGCGAATACAAAATGCGGTGCATCAGCAAGATGCCGCCGGCCACCAGGGCCAGCGTCAGGTAGTAGTAGTTGCGTTTGTCTGACAGCCACTGGGCCGGCCAGACACCAGTCAGTCCGTTACTGCCGCCGGTGAAGGCGTCCCACTGGTAGCAAATAGCCCAGGTGATTTGCGCAAACGCCAGTGTCAGCATGGCCAGGTAAACACCCGACAGCCGCACGCAAAACCAGCCATACAAAAAGGCGCCCAGGCCCGCTGCCACCGGCGCGACCAGCAGAGCCACTTCCATGTGCAGTTGCAGGCTGCGCACCAGCAGCGCCGCCGCGTACGCGCCCAGCCCGAAATAAGCCGCATGACCAAAGGAATGCATGCCGGCCGGCCCCATGATGAAGTGCAGGCTGGCCGCGAACAAGGCGGCGATCAGCAGGTCAATCATCAGCACCGTGACATAGGGTGACTGCACTGCCAGCAATGGCAACAGCACCAGCAATGCCAGCACGGCCCAACGCGCATAGCCGGCCACTCGGCTTGGCGCGCGCAGCGGTTGCTCAGCCGCGCTCGCATGGCGGCTGGGCGATTGCGGCCGGCCAAACAAACCCCAGGGCCTGGCTACCAGCACCACCGCCATCACCACAAACTCGACGACCAGCGTGAGCTTGGAAAAAGAAATGGTGATGCCGGCGATCTCGACCAGCCCCAGCCAGATGCAGATGGCCTTGAGCTCGGCGATCAACAGTGCCGCCACATAGGCGCCTGGGATGGAACCCATGCCGCCCACCACCACCACCACAAAGGCGGCGCCGATGATATTCAAGTCCATTTCCAGATTGGCCGGCTCGCGCGGCAGCTGCAAGGCGCCGCCCAGGCTGGCCAGAAAGGCACCCAGCGCAAACACCGCCGTGAACAGCCAGGCCTGGTTGACGCCCAGCGCGCTGACCATGTCACGGTCTTGCGTAGCGGCGCGCACCAGCGTGCCCCAGCGCGTTTTGGTCAGCAGCAGCCACAGCAAGCCCAGCACCACCGGCCCCGCCACAATCAAAAACAAGTCATAGGAGGGGAACTGCCGCCCCAGAATCGACACCGAGCCGGTGAGACCGGGGGCGCGGGGCCCGAGCAACTCTTCAGGGCCCCAGAACCACAGCACCAGGTCCTTGATGACCAGGCCCAGCGCAAAGGTGGCCAGCAATTGAAACAACTCGGGCGCACGGTAAATACGGCGCAGCAGCAGCATCTCGACCAAAGCGCCCAAGGCAGCCACGGCCAATGCGGCCAGCAGCAGCGAGGGCCAAAAACCGATGTTGGCACCCAATTTGGCCACCAGCGAATAAGCCACGTAAATGCCGACCATGAAAAACGAGCCATGAGCGAAATTGACGATTCGGGTGACGCCGAAGATCAGCGACAAGCCGGCGGCCACCAGAAACAGGGAAGATGCACCAGCCAGGCCGTTGAGCAGCTGTACGACAAAGCCGGAAAAACTCATGAAAACCTTTGCAACCAGGGAGAAATCAGACGGCGACAGCAGAGGGCGCCGACGCTGAACCAAAGAAACCGGGGCGCCTGCCATGGGCAGGCGCCCCGGTTCGACACCGTCAGATCAGTCTGCAGGGCGCAGCTTCTTGACTTCGGCATCGCTGGGCTGGAACTTGGCGCCATCGAGGTAGCGAAAGTCCACCATCACGCCCTTGCCGTTGTCGTTCTTGGTGCGGCCGATGTAGACACCCATGGTGGACTGGTTGTCTTGTGGACGGTAAACAGCAGGACCAAACGGCGTCACCACAGTCAGGCCCTTGAAGGCTGCGATCAGCATTTCGGTGTCAGCGGACTTGGCCTTTTTCATGCCCTCGGCGAGCGACTTGATGGCGGTGTAACCCACCACCGAACCCAGGCGCGGATAGTCTTTGTACTTGGCGTTGTAGGCGTTGTAAAAAGCCCTGTGCTCAGGCGTCTGGATGCCGTACCAGGGGTAGCCGGTGACGACCCAGCCGTTGGGAGTTTCTTCTTTGAGCGGGTCCAGGTACTCGGGCTCGCCGGTCAGCAGGCTGACAACTTCACGCCCCTTGAACAGGCCGCGCGTGTTGCCTTCGCGCACAAACTTGGCCAAGTCAGCACCGAACAACACATTGAAAATGGCGTCCGGTTGGGCGTCGGCCATGGCCTGCACCACGCTGCCCGAATCAACCTTGCCCAGCGGCGGCGCCTGCTCGGCGACAAACTCGACGTCCGGCTGCGCGGCCTTGAGCAGCTCCTTGAAGCTGGCGGCGGCCGACTGCCCGTATTCGTAGTTGGGATACACGATGGCCCAGCGCTTTTTCTTCATGGCCACGGCCTCAGGCACCAGCATGGCGACCTGCATATAGGTCGAGGTGCGCAGTCGGTAGGTATAGCGGTTGCCGTTTTGCCAGACGATCTTGTCGGTCAGTGGCTCAGAAGCCAGAAAGAAAACTTTCTTTTGCTTGGCAAAGTCGGTCAGCGCCAGGCCGATGTGCGACAGGAAGGAGCCTGTGAGGACATCGACTTTTTCACGCGAGATCAGCTCTTCGGCTGCGCGCACGGCATCGCCCGGGGTGGCGTTGTCGTCACGAATTATCAGCTCAAGTTTTTTACCATTGACGCCACCGCCTGCATTGATCTCTTCAATGGCCAGGTCCATGCCTTTTTTGTAAGGCTCGAGAAAAGCGGGCTGTGCTTTGTAGCTGTTGATCTCACCGATCTTGATGACGCCTTGCGCATGCGCAAGCGGTGCCATCAGGCAAGCGAATGCCGTGATGCCGATTAATTGACTCAGTTGCATCTTCATACGTACTCCTGCTGGTTGTGGATGGGAATAGGGGGTTCCGGGTTTAGCGCAGACCGTCCTTACCCTGAATTTCGTGGACCTGCAAGCCGCCCACGCGCGGTAGTGGGCGTCCGCCGTCGGTCACGACAACGGCCACCACAATTTCATTAGCGCGCGGCGCATCGGCCACGCGTGCTTCCATCGCATCAAAGTGACTGCGCACAAAGGCTGCGTCCTTGTGGCCCAGCGGCACATCGATGGCCGTTCCCAGGCCGCCGCGTTTTTTGCTTGAAGGCACCAGAGCCGCGCCCTTTTCAACCGCGATGCGCAGCGGCGCACCCAGCTTGGGGTGCAGGATGGCGGCGGCATGCTCGAGCTCGCCGGCCTCGCCGACGATCGCGGCCTTGCCGTAGCTTTGCGCCTGGCCGGGCTCAATGCCCAGTGCTTCGACACAGCGCTGACCGAGCAGAGCGCCGAGTTCCTCGCCAATGGCGATGAGGGCGTCGAGGTTCTCGGTGTACTGACCGGCGAAGGGGTTTTCAATCACGGCCATGGCCAGCGCCTTGCGGGTGGGGGGCGAAATACTGCGCCCCATTTCGATGCGTGTTTCGTCAAGCTGAACGATGATTTTGCGGATTTTGGCTGGCATGGATGGCTCCTGGATTCTGGTGGTGTGTGTGCTTGGAAGGGCTGCGCTTTTCAGCGCAAGCCATCCCACTGGCTGATGCCGGTGGCGGCGAGTCCGGCCATGCGCGCATGCACGCGCGGCCCGGTGCTCATGGCCAGGATGAATACAATTTCGTCGGCCAGTGGCGCTCCGGACACGCGCACCTCGATGGCGTCAAAGTGGCTGCGCACATAGCTGGCGTTGATGTGCGTTAGCGGCACATCGAGCGTGGTGCCGGGCGCGCCGACCTTCTTGGTCGAGGGCACGATGGCCAGTGCGTTGCCGGGCTGGCCGGTCTTGGCCTCACCCTGGCCCTGGGCGTAAGCCTGGCGGTCGCCTTTCCAGCCGAGCAGCTCGCGCATGGCGTAGCCGCCGGGTACATGCCACATGGCGCCGTGCTCCTGCTCGCCGGCCGAGCCGACGATGGCGCCTTTTCCATAGCCCTCGATGCTTTGCGCCGGCACACCCATGGCAGCGCGCAGGCGCTCGGCCATGTCAATGCCCAGCGGCTGAAGCGCGTTCATCATGGGCAGCAAATCAGGCTCGTAGCGGCCGGCAAAAGGATTGGTCAGCACCACCCCGATGGCGCCGCGCAGCAAAGGCGTAGCTGCGACAGGGCCGAATTCGTGATGAATTTGTTCCACGTGCGTGAAGATGCGCCGGATGTCAATCATGTGTGGGGTATGAGGTTAAATGGTTAGGCAAGGACGAGGCCATGATGTTCAGGCTTTGTAGCCCACAGCGCCACCGTTGGCGCATTCTCGCTGGTTTGCAGCGCCTGCTGTTGACAGACCAGCACGGCCGAAAAAATAAGGCCGGCGCCTTGCAGCGCCCGGGCACTTGCCAGGCCGGCTTGCAAGGCTTGCAGCACCAGGGCCGGCTCCAGCGGCGGCACACCGGTGGTGACGAGCCGGTGCCCCAGATCGCTGTCGTCCTTGAGCAAAGCGGCCGGTGCGCGCTGCACGCGCGCGTCGTTCACATTGACCGCATTGGCAATCACCGTGGCCGCAGCATCGGCCTGCGCCGCGGTGTGCGCCAACACGGTCACGCTATCAGCAATGCCTAAAGAAAAGCTGCGGCCCCGCCAGCCGCTGGTGGCTACGCCGCGCACCGGCATGGCAGCATGCACGCTGAACTGTCCGTCGAGCAAGAGCTGATCTTGCAGCTGCGCCGCGTCCAGCCGCGCAATGTCTGCATAAAGCCCTACCTTCAGCGATTGCCCGGGGCTCAAGTGCATCGCAATGTCGCCGCCGTTGTTGACCCAAGCCCGCGCTATGCCGGGGCGCTGGTAACAGGCCATGATTTCCTGGGCCACCGACCCGGCCACCGCCGCCATCGGGGTGATGAAGTCATTGGCAAAGGGCTGGCAGGCTTGCCACATGCGCCTGGCTACCGGGCCCCGCAAGGGGCAGTCGGTGCTGCTACCGTGCACGGCCAGCCGGAGTTGCGGCAGTTCCAGCACCAGGTCGGGCAAAAGCTGCTCAAAGCGCTGCCAGGCCACAGCATGCGCGGCCGCAACAGCCACCGCATCGCCATCAGCCCGTATCACCAGGTCGATCGGGCCATGCTGGTAGTGCCAGCGCTGCGCATCAAGTAGCTTGCGTTGGGCCAGCATGTTTCAACCCGGCAAGGGACTGTGCGCCAGGGGCCAGGGGTTGAGCGCGGGCAGCGGCTCCCAGCGCAGGGCCAGCGGTGCACCTTCGTTGTGCCAGGCGCCGTGCCGCAGCGTGTCTTCCAGGCTGCGCACATGGTCCATGTGGCCGCCGAGTGCCAGATAGTCGGCCAGCTTCATGCTGAACTCGATGGGCGCCACGATGGCCGGGGTGGGCACCGTGCCAAAACTGTTGTCGGGCATGCGTGTGACGTCCACCATGTAAGTGATGCCACCGCCCGGCCAGATATACACCGGTGCGCCACCGCAGGTGACGTTGACCAGCGCTTGCTTGATGGCGCGGGTCAGCAAGATGGGGTTGTCGGTGACGCCGGCACGCAGGCTGCCGCCGGCGCCGCCCAGGAACAGCACGGTCGTCATCGAAGGCTCGCAGTTTTCACCAATGCGCTCGACGATGCTGCGAATCTCTGCGGGCATGGTCTGCTCAATGGGGTTCCGCGCTTCGTCCAGCACATACCAGCTGGCGTGTTCGCCGGTGGTGGACACCATGAGCAGGCGCAAGCCGGGCCAGGCCACAGCCGGGTTCCAGCCCTCGATGATGGACAGCGGATCGGCAATGTCAGTGCCGCCCCAGCCGGTGCCCGGGTTGGCCACCTGAAAGTAGCGCCCGGGCGTTGACTTGCGCCCGCTCATTTGGATCCCGGAGGCCCGCATGTCCAGGCAGCGGCCCGCCTGGTGCTCGGTCAAGACGCCGGTGATGTGATCGTCCACGACCACCACCTCGTCAACTTTACCCTCGAATTGCATGGCAAAAATACCCACCGTGGCCGAGCCGCAGCCCACGCGCATGCGGACCTCCTCGACGCCATTGACGATGGGCGCCTTGCCGGCCTGAATCAGGATTTGCGCACCGCCGTCAATCGTCAGCTCCACCGCCTTCTTATTGCACAGCGCCTCCATCATCTCGACGGCGATGCGGCCTTCTTTCTTGCTCCCGCCTGTCAGGTGATGCACGCCGCCCAGCGACAGCATTTGCGAGCCATATTCGGCCGTGGTGACATGGCCGACCACCTCGCCCTTGCAGCGGATATTGGCCTGTTCAGGGCCGAGAAAGCGGTCGGTGTCGATCTTCACTTTCAGGCTGCAGTAGCTGAAGATGCCTTCAGTCACCACGGTGACCATGTCTACCCCACCTGCCTGCGACGACACAATGAAAGGCGCAGGCTTGTAATCGGGGTAAGTAGTGGACGAGCCTACGCCCGTGATGAAAACTTCGTCGGTCAGCAGTAGATCGCCGCTCCAGCCGGCTTCGACCGGACTGGTGCCGGCTTCCTGGCCGTCAGCGGGCAGGCGCGGCGCAAAAGGCACCAGCAGTGTTTCTTGCGTGCCCAGTGAGCGGCGCAACAAGATGACCGGGTCTACCCGTACCAGCGTGCCGGCCTGGTTGGCGTATCGATCACAGGCGCCGGTGCGTCCCTCGGAGATCTGGCACAGTACCGGGCAGGCGTTGCAGGCGATCTTGGGGGTGCCGGTGCGCTCTGCTACCGGGACTGGGGCCGGGTTGTCCATGCCTGGAAGTCCATCCGTTTTTGTATGTTCGGTCATCTTGACTGCCTCATCTTGCCAGCGCTTGCGCTGTTGTAACCCATGAATTATTTAATGTAGTGAATACTACACTTTGATGTTGTGGATGCTACATTTACGAGGTAATATAGCGTATCTGCAATGTCTGTGCAAGATTGGTTCTCTCACCCCTGCCCACTAGCAACTGATGTATTGACAATAAACTGATCTGATTTAACCTGAACACCATGAGCGCATTCAACGAAGAAGAAGTCCTGTCCGTAAATCACTGGACAGACAAGCTGTTTTCATTTACCACCACCAGGGATCCCTCGCTGCGTTTTAGCAACGGCCACTTCACCATGATCGGTCTGCGCGTCAATGGCAAGCCTTTGGTACGAGCCTACAGCATCGTCAGCCCGAACCATGACGAGCATCTGGAGTTCCTCAGTATCAAGGTGTCCGACGGCCCGCTGACATCGCGGCTGCAACACATTCAAGTAGGCGACAAGGTGATTTTGGGCCGCAAGCCCACCGGCACCCTGGTTATTGACTACCTGTTGCCCGGCAAGCGCCTTTACATGCTGTCCACCGGCACCGGGCTGGCCCCTTTCATGAGCATCATCCGTGACCCTGCTACCTACGAGCAGTTCGAACAGGTGGTGCTGGTGCACGGCGTACGGCAGGTCAACGAGCTCGCCTACCACGACTACATCACCAAAGACTTGCCGGCGCATGAATTCCTGGGCGAGATGATCGCTGGCCAATTGCTTTACTACCCGACGGTCACGCGCGAACCTTACCGCAACATGGGTCGGGTGACTGACCTGCTCGACAGCGGCAAACTGACTGCCGACATGAACCTGCCGGCGCTGAACCCGGCCGAGGACCGCGTGATGATTTGCGGCAGCCCCGGTATGCTCAAAGACCTCAAGCACAGGCTCGAGACGCGCGGCTTCAGCGAAGGCAACACCTCACGGCCGGGCGACTTTGTCATTGAACGGGCCTTCGCCGTGCAATAAACTCCCGCTGACCACTTTCGTATCGTTCTCTAACCCTGCGCACCATTCCATGGCCACTGCTTCACGCCAACCCACCGCCAGCGCCGTCACTCGCTTGACAGGTAAAAAGCCGGCAGCCAGCCGCGCCGGCACGCGTGAGCAGTCGGCACAGACCACGCGCGACAACATCCTGCGTGCCGCCACCAAGGTGTTTGCACGTTACGGCTACGAGGGCGGCAGCGTCGAGAAAGTCTCGCAGGCAGCCAAGTCCGTTGACCGGATGATCTATTACTACTTTGGCAACAAAGAAGGCCTGTTCATCGAGGTGCTGGAAGACATGTACCGTCGCATGAACGATGCCGAGCTGGCACTGGTGCTGGACCCCGAACAGCCGGTGGCCTCGCTCAAAGGCGTCATTGACTTCGTGGTGTCTTACTACAGCAAGAACCCCGAGTTCATCACCCTTCTCAACACCGAGAACCTGCACCGCGGCAAACACATCTCCAAGTCCAAGCGGGCCCAAGACTACTCCTCGCCGGCCATCGCCATCATCCGGCAGTTGCTTGAAAGCGGTGCGCGCCAGGGCGTTTTCCGCTCTGACATGGTGGCGCGCGATGTCTACCTGCTGATCGCTGCCACCGCTTACTTTTATAACTCCAACCGCCACACGCTCTCGGCCTTTCTGGGCGAAGACCTCAAAGCCCCAGAGACGATGGCGCACTGGCGCGACTTCATCGTCACCACGGTGCTGCGCACTGTGATGATCAAGCCGCCTTGATAGCGGCATCTTTTCACCCACTTTCCAAGGACATCGCATGGCTGAAGCAGTTGTAGACGGAAAATCCGGCAAAGTCGTCATCACCAACATCGGCTTGCTGCTATCCGGCGACATCGACCGCCCCATCCTGGACGCCGACACCATCGTGGTGCAGGACGGCCTGATCGTTGCCGTGGGCAAGGCCAAGGACTGCGACATGGCGCATGCGCGCACCGTCATCGACGTGCACCAGACCTGCGTAGCCCCCGGTCTGATCGATAGCCATGTGCACCCGGTGTTTGGCGACTGGACGCCACGCCAAAACCAGCTCGGCTGGATTGAATCCACCATGAACGGCGGCGTCACCACCATGATCTCTGCCGGCGAGGTGCACCTGCCCGGCCGGCCCAAGGACATCGTCGGCCTGAAGGCGCTGGCCATCACGGCGCAACGCGCCTTTGACAACTTCCGCCCGGGTGGCGTCAAGGTGCTGGCTGGCGCGCCCATCATTGAAAAAGGCATGGTCGAGCAGGACTTCAAGGAACTCGCCGAAGCCGGCGTCAAGCTGCTTGGCGAGGTCGGCCTGGGCTCGGTCAAGGCCGGCTACGAGGCCAAGGAGATGGTTGCCTGGGCCCGCAAGTACGGCATCCAGAGCACCATCCACACCGGCGGCCCGTCGATTCCCGGCTCGGGCCTGATCGACAAGGACGTGGTGCTCGAAGCCGACGCCGACATCATCGGTCACATCAACGGCGGTCACACCTCTTTGTCAGAGCAACACGTCTGCGAGCTGTGCGAAAAGTCCTCGCGTGCCATCGAGATCGTGCACAACGGCAACGAAAAAGTGGCGATCGCTGCGGCCCAGGCTGCGCTGCAACTCAAATGCCCGCACCGCGTGATTCTGGGTACCGACGGCCCGGCCGGCTCGGGCGTGCAACCGCTGGGCATGCTGCGCATGGTGGCGCTGCTGTCGAGCCTAGGCAACATCCCGGCCGAGCTGATATTTTGTTTTGCCACCGGCAACACGGCGCGTTTGCGGGGTCTGAATTGCGGCTTGATCGAAGTCGGTCGCGATGCCGACTTTGTCTTCATGGACCGGGCCCAACACACCGCCGGGCGCGATCTGCTCGACAGCGTGCAGCGTGGCGATATTCCGGGCATCGGCATGGTCATGATTGACGGTCTGGTGCGCTGCGGCCGCAGCCGCAACACTCCGCCGGCCACAAACATCCCCAGCGTCACCACGCACGCCTGAGCCGCCTTCAGGGCATTTTTCGTCGATGGGGCGGCGCCACCGTGCCCAACCTCGCCTTGAGCGACTGCGGCTGGCCGGTCAGCAGGACTGCGTAGCTGGTGGTGTTGGACAGCACTTTTTGATGTGGTCGCGTGTCTCATGAAGGGCGCGTTTTCAGCCCATATGGCGGCTTCCAGCGGAGGACCGTTGCGCCAGTCACGCGGCCGGCTGGGACCGACGTTGTAGGCGGCAGCAGCCATGGCCATCGAGCCGCCGAAGACATCAAGCGCGCGCTTGAGGTAGGCCGTGCCGATGTTGATGTTGGTGTCGAGGTCATTGATCTGACCGGTGTTGAAGCCGGTCAGGCTGATATGACGCGCTGTCTCGCGCGCGGTGGCCGGCATGATCTGCATCAGGCCGCTGGCACCCACGCCCGAACGGGCGTCCATGATGAAGCGGCCTTCCTGGCGGATCAGGCCGTAGGCATAAGCCGGGTCGATTCCGATGTCACAGTTGCGTTTGAGTACGGTTTCGCAGATTGGCATGGGAAAGCGCTGAGAAAAATCCATACCGCCGCGCGTTCGTTCACTGGTGTTGATACGGCGGTTCCAGATGTCCAGATCGCAGGCGATTTATGCCGTTGCCAGCAACTCGCGCTCACCCATGCCGCCGGGTTTGGCCAGGTTGGTGGCGTAATTTCATTCGCGCAGGCCGATGGTGATGGCGTAGGCCGCGCGTTGGAGACCCGGGTGGGTCGCAGCAACGAAGATGACGACGGTTTTTTAGACCGTCATGTGTCCGACAACGATGCCGACCCCTTGAACCTGCTGGGTGACCAACGCCTGCGCCAGGCCCTGGTCGCGGCCATCAAGACCCTACCCGAGCGGGAGCAATTTGTCATGAGCATGTACTACGAGCAAGACATGAACCTGAAAGAAATAGCAGCCGTGCTCAACATCACCGAGTCACGCGTGTGCCAGTTGCACAGCCAATCGGTGGCAAGATTGCGCGCCAAAATTCGTGCCCATTGAGCCAGCAAAGCGATCTGCGGGCGTTTGCGGGAACTCCAAAAAAACCAGGCGTTTTACCAGCCAGAGACCAGCAGGTTCAGGCCGTCAGGCCGGTGCGCGAGCCGCTTGGGCGGCCAGGACTGGCGTAGCGGCTGCCCGGACCGGTCTGACCATAGCCCTGCGCCTGGGCCGCAGGAACCAAAATACCCAGGGCACGCTCCACCAAGGCGCTGCGGCGCATCAGGCTTTGGCGCTGGGCGGCCAGGGTCTGGGCCAGTTTGCGCAAACGCAGCATCAGCTGGCGGTCGTGGCGCTGCGCCT
>Ga0214919_10003652_pt1 | contig 23045 bp, 22 predicted proteins | sample LL1503_MetaG_FD_177994 | JGI IMG/M metagenome (GOLD analysis project Ga0214919, IMG submission 177994) | Freshwater microbial communities from Lake Lanier, Atlanta, Georgia, United States - LL-1503 | ecosystem: Environmental > Aquatic > Freshwater > Lake | place: USA: Georgia | collected... | reverse complement strand
TATAACGCTTCTAATAGCAGCATCACTTTAATTAGTGAGTAAGAGTCACCTTAGATAAACCTTCAGGTGCATCTGGATCAAAACCAGAGGCAACAGCAAACTCCAATGCAAAGCGCTGCAAAACCATGGCATCAACTAGTGTTGAAGTAATTTCATCATCACAGTTTGAGCCAGCTAAAACTATGTCACCCCCTGTTGGGGTTCCACCGTTACCAATCCAGAAAATTCGCTGTGATGTTTTTCGAATCTTTGTTGTCGCCTCAGCGATTGATTCTGCAGGCATGTGTTTCGGAGCAATAATAAAGACCTGAGTATCGGCTGTGAGTGCTGAAATAGGGCCATGCAGATAATCTGCCGTTGAAAGACCTTGCACTGAAATTTTACAGGTCTCTTGAATTTTTAAAGCTGCTTCGCGGGCATTGGGATATGCAAAGCCACGACCCAGGATGACTATCTCATTGGCTCGAGAGGTATTAACAACAGCCTTTGATACTAGATCAGAACCATTTGCAATGCGTTTTGCCTCAGCAACAATCTTTACTCCATTTACTTGCTTACCTGTCCAAGCACATACCAGGAGGTAGGAAAGCAATAACTGAGCGTTATATGACTTAGTCGCTGCCACGGCAAGCTCTGGGCCAGCTAGAAGAGAAAAATGATGATGAGCAATCTTGGCCAGTGGTGATAAATCATCGTTAGTCATTGAAATGACATAGGCATTAGCCTCACGTGCGGCTGTTGCAAAGTGAACTAAATCAGGTGACTGCCCGCTCTGGCTAATGGCTATAACGAGTGTGTTTCTGTATTTTAGCTCTGAGTTATAGACAGTCACAGATGATGGTGAAGTTAAGCCGACAGGTAAGCCAATCTGTGTCTCAATTAAGTATTTTAAATAGTGTGCGGCGTTATCAGAAGTACCGCGGGCGAGAATAAGAACAGATTGAATTTTTTGCTCAACCAGCACATCTTTGATCGAATCAAAAGCCTTTGCATTATCAAGAATCGCTGAAAAGACTTTCGGAGTCTCTGCAATCTCAGAAGACATAATTGCGCCTAATTGCTTCATGGGCTTATCTTCCCATACCTCCTCCGCTATTGTTGAACCCATGACGCTCATAGTCGATTTAGGCCAGTCTGGCTCTAGAGTACGTATTAATGGTCAGCAGATAGATTCAGATCGCGGCAAACTTAATGGCGAAGCTGTGGTTGATTCATTGCGGCAGATATTTCTTTCACTTACGCCACATCCGGTGGAAGTTGCAGCCCTTGCTTGTACTGGTTTTAACGGCATCGTCAGCGATCCACAACCATTTCTTTCACTGTGCAATGAGTTCTTTGGAGCAAAAAAAGTAGCTGTAATCGATGATGGCTTAGCAGGATTTGTGGGAGCACTCGGCGGAAGCAACGGCGTAGTACTTTCAATTGGTGGTGGCGTAGTAAGTGTGGGCGGAAACAATTCACACTTTGCACACCGTGATGGATTAGGAAGTACATTTGGTGATGAAGGCAGCGGGTTTTGGCTAGGAAAATTAGGTTTAACACGAGCGTTAGGGATCCGCCAAGGGCGCGGAGAGGATCAGATTCTCCTTGATGCCTTTAAGAATCAAATGAGTGCATTCGATAGCCTTGAAGTAAAGAATGCCGCCGATGCATCAACCCTTGCTATTACCTCTGCTAAGAATCTACTTATCGCAGCCGATGCGGGAAGTCCCACTGCAATTGCGATTCGCGCTGAAGGTGCCTCTCTTTTAGCCAAAACTGTTATCGCAACTTGGTTGGGTACTGGTGGTTTGCGCGGTGATGCTCCAGAGATCGCAATTCAAGGTGGAGCAACAGGAAATAGTAGTTACGTGCAAGCAATCCAGGGATTTATTGTTGCAGATCTTCCGAATGCTTCCTTTGTAAACGCCCGTGGAGATAACTTAGATGGCGCACAGTGGATTGCTGAAAATATGTTGGCCGATGCCCCACCACTACTTCGCTGGAGCACCGGCCATACACGCTAATTTTTAAGTGATTAATCCTTTGAACTAAAGGCAGCATCAAATGAGGCCGTTGGAGGTTCGATTGCAACCATCTTACGAATGAATGCTAAGGATTCTGGTCCACCGAGAAGGCGATCCATTCCAGCGTCCTCCCACTCAACTGAGATTGGACCTGTGTAACCAATTGCATTTAACATTCTAAAACACGCCTCCCATGGAACATCTCCATGACCCACTGAAACAAAGTCCCAACCGCGGCGTTGATCTCCCCACGGTAGGTGTGAACCTAATCGGCCATTGCGACCATTTAATTGCTTCTTCGACTCTTTGCAATCGACATGATAAATACGATCTCTAAAATCAGAGAGGAAGCCAACTGGATCTAAATCCTGCCAAACGAAGTGGCTTGGATCAAAATTTAAGCCAAATGCAGGACGGTGCTTGATCGCCTCTAATGTACGAACTGTTGTCCAATAATCGTAGGCAATCTCAGATGGATGAACTTCATGGGCGAACTTAACTCCAACTTCATCAAATACATCAAGAATTGGATTCCAGCGATCTGCAAAGTCTTTATACCCAGCATCAATCATTGATGGTGGAACCGGTGGGAACATTGCAAGAGTGTGCCAAATCGATGATCCGGTAAAGCCAATGACAACGTCTACGCCGAGCTTGCGTGCAGCTCGAGCTGTATCCATCATCTCTTTAGCACAACGTGTGCGGACGCCTTCTGGATCGCCATCGCCCCATAGTCGTGATGGCAAAATTCCCTTATGGCGCTCATCAATTGGATGGTCGCAAACTGCTTGACCCACTAAGTGATTGGAAATAGCGAAGACTTTCAAATTATATTTCTTGAGTATCGCGTGACGGCCTTCAATATAGCCAGGTTCATTGAGGGCGCGATCTACTTCAAAGTGATCACCCCAACAAGCTATTTCCAAACCATCATATCCCCATGAAGAAGCCAATCGACACATTTCTTCAAATGGAAGATCTGCCCATTGACCGGTAAATAATGTAACTGGACGTGTCATTTCTTTCTCCTTCTATTTAACTTCGGTTAGTTGAGAGTTACTGTTTGCGCTTACTTCGACTGCATCTAAAACCTTCTGAACATATAGCCCATCAGCAAATGATGGAGATGGAGCGGAATTCTCGTTAATTGCAACTATAAAATCCTTCATCTCGTGGGTGAAGGTATGTTCATATCCAATGATGTGACCTGGGGGCCACCACGCCGCAATGTATGGATGATTTCCATCGGTTGCAAGAATCTTCTTAAAGCCAGCATCCTTTGACTCTTCGGTATGGTCATGAAATAAGAGTTCATTCATATCTTCAAAGTTGAAGAAGAGTGAGCCCTCAGAGCCATTAATCTCGATTGACATGGCATTTTTGCGACCAGCTGCAAAGCGAGTGGCCTCAAAAACTCCAATCGCGCCGTTATCAAGCTGAGCTGTAAAAACGGCTGTGTCATCTACTGTGACTTTTCCACGAGCAGAAGTTCCTGCAGCGGTTAAACCTGTATATGCACCTGGTAGCGGGCGCTCCTCGATGAAAGTCTGCAATTGCCCACTAACTTTCGTAATCTTTGACCCAGTTAAGAAAAACGCTGCATCGACAATATGTGCGGCGATATCTCCTAGCGCTCCAGAACCAGCGGTCTTTTTTTCCAATCGCCACACTAGAGGAAACTCTGGATCGATAATCCAATCTTGAAGGTAGTTAGCGCGAACATGAAATATGCGACCGAGCTTTCCGCTATCGATGAAGCTCTTTGCAAGAGCAAGGGCGGGAACGCGGCGATAGTTAAAGGCCACCATTGATTTAACGCCTTTTTTAGCGGCCTCACTTGCAGCCGCGGCCATGGCTGCTGCCTGCACGCCATTATTAGCTAAAGGTTTTTCACATATTACATGTTTGCCAGCACGAAGGGCGGCAATTGCAATCTCTTCATGCATATCTCCTGCGGTGCAAATATCGACGATATCAATATCGCTTCGCGAGATGATTGATTTCCAGTCTGTCTCTGCCTCCTTCCAGCCAAATTGAACTCTCGCAGCCTCTAAAGCCTGCGCGCTCCGTCCACAAATTACAGTCATCTCAACTTGTGGAGCCTCTGGAAAGAAATGGTTTACTGAACGCCATGCATTGGAGTGCACTTTGCCCATAAACCCATAACCAATCATTGCAACTTTTAGCACCTTGGCCATCTACTCTCCCTCTTTTCTGGTTTAACTAAGTCGAAGTTCTCTACTCTTAAAGAATTACTATTTTCCAATTAAGCTCTATACCTGTATATAAGTGGCAACGTGGCACTCAGTCAATCCCCTTTGGCATCGATTTCATTGTTATCGCCCCCGCTCACTCTTGACTGAAATACCAAGAAATGGTGCCATAGAATCGACTATTTCCTGCATATTCAATCTTAGATGTGAGAGGTGACCTACAACGGCAAGTTCTATCGCCTTCATATTTTTATCCAAAATTGCTTGGGCAATCACCGTATGTTCATCGGAACAGGTAGCTAGATCCTTTGCACCAGATAACGAACGTGCCCAAAAACGTTGAATTCTTCGACGCGTGTTACGAGCCGAATCAGCCACTAATGCATTATTTGCCGAACGCATGATCGTCTCATGGAAAACTAGATCAGCAGCTATCCATCCATCTCGATCTCCCTGTTTTGCCGATGAGGCCATATTTTTTACTGAAGAGCTCAAAAGCTTGCCATCTGAATCTGAGAGATTTTCTGCCGCCTTCTGAAATAAATAAACATCGCAGAGAAGTAAGAAATCAATCGCTTCATCAACATCTTTGCCAGTTAACATAGCTACGGTAAATCGACCGGCATCACCACGCTTGACTAAGCCCTCACTCTCCAAGCGCTTAAGCGCCTCTCTTACAGGTGTTCGACTAACGCCAAGCTCTGAAGCTAATTTATTCTCCGAAATAGAGCTATTAGTTGGAATTCGAAAGGAGGTAATGGCAGCAACTAGCCACTCATAGGCATCATCACCTAGAGACTCTGAACTCTTATTTATCAAGAATTCATCGTTCTTTCCTTTAATCACTACCGTTCCTTTCTCATCATTCAATGGCTATTGCAGGCACCTAAACTCAGACTCGATTTAAGAACTCTCGGTTTATAACTGTTACCGGCATTTTCATGAGTTCTAGAATTCCCTTTGAGACATGCGTGCTGAAACGGTGAAAAGCCTCTTCGCCTTTGGCCTTTGTTGCTCGCATTGGATTTCCAATTATTCCGTTATCAACAAACTCATGGTGATCCATTGGGAATTGGAAGTATTGGTAACCTTCAAATTCAACATCTGGCATTCCATCATTTTTGCTAAATGATTTAGGTAGAAATTCTGGAGTATGAGCACGGGTATCTACTGCACGCTCCATACGGACTAAGTCTTCATTCCAAGCCATGTCCTGCGATGTTTCTAACTCACTGGAGTGCCATCCTGGTGTCTCCTCAGGAGGATTCTCCATAAGGCCAGCGAGAATACCGGTGTAACGCTCCATATACGGCTTAACAAAACCAATCATCGCATTTGTCTCATAGCGCAGTTTGCGCAGAACTGGATCTACAACTTTGACATTCGAGCCATGCCCGTTAACAAAGATGATGCGGTTAAAGCCATGGTGAATCAAGCTCCGTGCAATGTCATACATCAAGGCGTTCAGAGTTTCGGCTCGAACAGTAATCGTTCCACGCCCTTGGCCGGGTCCATACATATGCTGTGGTGAGTAACCGGTCCAAATCGGTGGAGTGTGCAGAATTCCGATCTGCTCAGAAACTCGTGATGAGACTTCAATAGCAGTGATTGTGTCGGTATATAGCGGCAAATGCGGGCCATGTTGTTCAGTGCTTGCCATCGGTACGATGATTACATCCTTCTCCTTCAAATACTCATTTATATCTACAAATGTTAGATCTGCGATGTTCCAAGACCTAAATTTATTGCGGAAATCCCCATCTCCAGTTGTAATGTGTGGAACTTTTCTCTGGGGTGTCGCGTAGTTCATGATTGCTCCTTTTGCTATTTCGTGGAATTGACGTTGATGAGTGCGAGAAAACGCTGTGCGACTGCTATGCCAAACTCTGGTGCATTTGCATGCATCGCGAATTTTTCGATCCGCACACTAGATTTTGTATTACTAATGAGAGCTTCCTCAAAAGCTGCATCAGCTTCACGATCCCAGAAGACGCCACCTGGGACGTTAGGAATTGAGAATCCCTGAGTTGGAATTGCTATTTCGATCGGCCCAGTTGCTAAATTTGCGCACTCTGCTAAATAATTGGCTATTTTTATTATCTCTGCCTTGCTAACTCTTAGCAAAGCAAACTCAGGGTTGTGATCATAAATAGGGCGATTAGAAAATTCGGGTGGAATTGATGTTGTATGGTGAACAGAGAAATCTACACACGCTGTTACTACAATCTGGGGAATTCCAAGAGCCCCAACTCGCTTCATGCGTCGGGGGCCAGCGTTATGGATTCCACCAACTATGGCTCCAACTACCTCAGATGGTGTGAAATCAATAACCCCGACAAACTGCCCCGCCTCTGCGAGCTCTTCCATTGCCGATCCGCCAACACCATTTGCGTGAAAGGTTATTACTTCAAATCCATGCTTGGCTAACTCAGTTTGAAGCGCCATCACTGCAGTGGTCGTATTGCCTAACATCGTTACTGCGACATATTTACTGTTTTCTGGTGGTTTTGCGAGTGGATGTCCATACTGAATGAGTCCTGCCATTGCTGCGACGGCATTATCAAAAACAGTCTTGGAGATATTATTTAGGCCAAGAATGTCGATTACGGTGTGCATTACTAGCATGTCACTTGTGCCAACTAGCGGACCAAACTCATGTCGCCCAGATGCAATTGGTGATAGAACAATCTTTGGTACGCCAATGGGTAATGTCATTAGCGCCCCAGCCGACATCACGGAGCCCTCAGCGCCACCGATTCCGATGGCACCGAGGACTTCACCCTTTGAATATAGATCTTGCACTTTATCAATAACAAATCTTCGCATCTGCTCTACAGCCCTGCCTCTGGTCCCTGAGTTTTGTAACTCATGAAGAGTTATTCCGCCAAATTTGGCTAACTCCTCGTGAGAGATATCTGGAGTAATGTCGAGTGGTTCACCCAAAATTCCAGTATCAATAACGGTCGTCTTAATTCCAAGACGGTTTAAGCCGTCGCGGATGTAAGCGGCCTCAGGACCTTTAGTATCCAAGGTTGCGATAATGAGAACAGATTTGCTCACTTTTACTTCCGATTCGCCCTCTACGACTAAATCAGGTGAAGAAGTGTCTTAGCGTTCTCTTCAACCAACCAGTCGTAAAACTCTTCGGTAAGAATGTTAGAACCGTGGTCGATTATGAACTTGAGTTGCTCTGGGCTGATATCTACCTTAGAGAAATCAGTCTCTAGAGCGTTCTTGTAGTGATTGACTGGTGTGCGGTCGATAGATGCGACGAACTCAGCGGTCAATGCACCGTCGTATCCGATGCTCTTCAATGTTTCAATAACTTTCTTCCAGTCATAGTCACCATGGCCAGCTGGCATACGGTTATTTTCAGCGACATGGAAGTCGGTTAGACGACCCTTTGTGCTTCGAATAGCCTCATAGATATCGGCCTCTTCAATATTGATATGAAATGCATCAAGGCAGACGCCGCAGTTTGGCCCAGTAGCTTCAGCTAGCGCCATGGCCTGCTCAGCACGAGTAATGAAATAGGTTTCGAAACGATTCAAAGGTTCGATGGCAAGACGAACGCCCGCCTTCTCTGAAAATTCGTAAATCTCTTTCATGCTCTCGACTGCCCATTTCCACTCTTCATCAGGAGTCGCATCGGCTACAACTTTTCCAACTGTTGCAGGAACAATAGTCATCTCATAACCATCGAGCTCTTTGACCATTGTGATGCAGTCTTTAACATACTTAACCGACATCGCGCGCTTAGCGGGATCAAGTGCAACAAGATTGCGCTCACCCAGCATGAGTGTTACCGAACCCCAGCACTTTAGGCCGTAGTCATCAAGGAGTTTCTTAGTGTCCTTACTTCCATTGAGACCGAACTGCTCAGGCTCACCACTAATTTCGATACTTTTGTATCCGTACTTTGCTAAACGCGCAACGGTCACCTTAATAGGCTCTGCGCGCATCCAGTTGTGCATTGATAAGTGCATGACTCTCCCTTCAAAAAGAATCAGTTGGGTGATTAATGTTGCCTGTTCTTCGGAGGGCCAAATCCAAGTTTCCCTGGATTTAGGATTCCATCCGGATCCCAAGCGTTTTTTACTCCGAGGAGTAAATCAAATGCGGCTCCATGCGCCATGCGCATGAACCGTCCTAGCTTTAATCCGACACCATGGTGCTCGTTGAGAGAGCCACCATTATCGAGACTAGCTTTTATCGCTGCATCCCACACTCGATCATGAAGTGCGATTGCTTCATCAGAGTCTTTAGGTCCATTATCAATATAGAAGCGGTCATAAATCATGCCGCCCCATGGAAACCAGTGTGAAAAGTGGGCGGTATATCGAGCGCCATATTCGGCAAATCCAACTTCTATCGCCTCTTTTTTAGCCCAATAAATCCTCTCTAAATCCTCAAAGCGGGCACACGTATCAGTTGTTCCAAAAATCTGAGGAGGTGCGGGAATGTTTCCATGCTTAAACGGCTCATATTTTCCATCCCACCACATCTGTCCAACTTCTGGTCCATATGATTTTCCACCAACCGATTCACACAACTTCGCAATCTCATGTGACTCTAGGGCAGTTAACTCTTTTGTTCCATCACACATTACGACAATCAATACACCCTCAACACCTAAATTTAGCCACGAGGAGAGTTTGGCGCTATCGGCCTCATCGTAGAGTCGAATAACTGCTGGGCGCCAACGATTAATCATAATAAGGCGGGCTGCTTCAATTCCTGTACTTATATCTTTGAATCCATAAGAGAGAAATACCTGTGATTCAGGAAGGCGTTCAATACGCATCGTTGCTTTAGTAATTATTCCGAGTGTTCCCTCTGACCCTACTATTGCCTGAATGATTCCAGGACCCGATGCATGACTTGGTACTTTCATTGTCTCAATTAATTTACCTGGAGGCATCGCAGCCTCTAGTTGTAATACTAAATCTTCAGCCTTTCCATACTTAGTTGAAATTACACCGGAGCCACGTGCTGCTAAATAACCGCCAAGAGTTGCACCAAAGTGAAATGAGCCTGGGTAGTGCGGCATTGTTAAACCCTTAGCATTAAGAGTTTTTTCAAGCTCTGGTCCTACTATTCCGGCCTCAGCCGTTACAACCATACTTACTTCATCTATATCTATAATTTTATTTAAACGCCGAAGATCCATTGCAATTCCACCGTAGATTGCAAAAGTCCCACCTTGCGTGCCAGAGCCGCCTCCACGAGGTACGACTGGAATTTTATATTCGCAGGCAATACGTAAAACTTCTGCGACCTCTTCCGCCGTTCCTGGGCTCGCATAGATATCGGCAGTTGGAACTGGCAGCTTATTAAGATTTAGATGTTGTGAAATCCAAGACCAATCTGATGATTGCTCGTGCAAAATTATTGGATCGGTACTCACGTGCTCGACGCCTACAACTACGGCTATCTCACGTTGGATTTGCTTAATAAGATAGAGATCTCGAATCTCTGGCTGTCCTAAACCCGCCGCCATTGAACCCTCCCAATGTATTCCGCACCTACGTACGTATTCGACCTTGTATACAGATATTAAGTGGCCTGGGTGCCGCCGTCAAGGGCAGGCTTTTTGGGCAAAACCCTGCCTATGCAGCTTCGGCCTTATTCAACTCTCAAGAGCGCCGTATGTGCGGCTTGCAGCTCCACTTAATCCAGTGCCGTCAACTCTGAGAGTTTTCCCATTGAATGGCTGGCCGTGAAGATCTAGATCCTGCCCCGATGATGTAACTATGAGCGTTGCGCCATCGATGCCTCCAAAAGTGCATGAGGTTGGACGTTGTACTGGAAGTTGAATCTCATCTATCTTCTTACCCTCTGCTGAGAATACTTCTAGTCGAGAGCCATCCCACAATGCAACAACGAGTAGACCATCATTAGTAACTGTCATTCCATCTGGTATTCCTTTAGTTGCGTCAAAGACAATTAAATCAACCGGATTTGCGATAGTTCCCTTAATTAGGTCGAAATCGAAGCGCTTCATAACCCCGGGGATGCTATCGATGTAGTAGAAATATTGATTGCATGGAGACCAACCCATACCATTAGAGAGCGTTATATTCTCTAACACCTTCCGATACGTTCCATCAACTTCAACCACGTAGAGGTTCCCACGATTGGGAGCAAAATCTAAGGCAGTTGTTCCAGCCCAAAAACGACCAGCAGCATCTGCCTTTCCATCATTAAATCTCATATTTGAATCTAGAAAACTCTGCTTCGGGTGTAATTCACCATGTGCATTAATCTCTGCAAATCCAACTAAAGTTGCTGCGATATATCCGCCATTAATATTTTCTGCAAATGCGCAGATTGAGGTTGGAAAACTCCAGGTGCGTGTCAGACCAGAATCAAAATCCGAGCAGTGCAGCTTTTTTCCAGGTATATCAACCCACATCACTTCATTTCTATCATCAATCCAGATCGGACCTTCCCCTAAATCTGAAACCTGGTTTGATAGCGCTCGAATATCCATCATTGCGAGGCCCTTGGGTCGATGTGAATTTTAGGACCAATTCCAGCACCGATCGGCCGCTTGCCAGCTAGTACATCGGCTGTATCTGCTAATCCAACCGTTGCCGCAACTATTGGCCGCGGATCAACTGTGCCATTTGAATAGAAAGAGATAGCGCCTTCTAATCCAGGTGAGGCTGAAAGAACTCCAACTGCGCTCACGTCATTGAGAACAAGGGCACGGCTATCGATCATGCTCGGCTCTCCAGAGACTCCGATATAAACAAGTAGACCACCTGGCTCAACTGCGCTCAAAGCCATTGCTGGAACATCTTTGCTGTTGGTCGCATCGATAATCGCATCAAAGCCACCTTCAACCTCTACAAGCTCCTGGACAGCGCTGTAAACACCTAGCGTTCGAGCCAGTGAGAGTGTCGATACATCTCTGCCGATCATATGTACTTCTGCACCCACCGCAATTGCAAACTGCGCAGTTAATAATCCGATCGTTCCACTTCCCCAAATTAAAATCTTTTTTCCAGGGCCTGCCTGTGCCGCTTGCGCAGCTCGAAGTGCATTTCCACCTGGTTCAATGAGCGCGCCAATCGTGTCATCAATTGAATCCGGAAGTGCAAATAATGCATGTGCAGGAACAAGTAGTTGCTCTGCTAGCGCCCCTGACCAACCATTTCTAATTCCAATTTCATAACGCTCGGCACATACATGTTGTCTACCCGTTAAGCATCGTTTGCACTTTTGACAACCTAACATTGTGTCACCGGTAACACGCTTGCCAAGCCATTTTCTATCTGCATCTTTGCCAAGTGAAACTACAGTTCCACACCACTCATGACCAAGGCGCATTGGATAATGTGCTTCACCGGTTTTAAAGTAGGCCATATCGCCATTAAAAAACTCTACATCTGTGCCACAAACTCCAGCACGAGCAATTTCAACTACTACCTGATTTCCTTGAGGAGTAGGTGGCTCAACCTCTTCAATACTGGCTTGACCAGGTGAATGAACAACAAAAGCTTTCATAAGAGCCCTTATGCTAGACGAAGTATTCGTTGGAAGGCTATGCTCGTGATACTTTCATTTCGAATTTAAGGGAGCAGACACTTGCGAAGTGCGCACTGGTATGCCGGAGATTCTCGTGATGCCTATATTCATCGTGCTTGGATGCGAAGAGGCAACCCAGACTCTGCCTTCGATGGCAGACCTCAAATCGCCATCATCAATACCGCATCAGATCTAGCTCCATGTAACTCGCACTTAGATGAGATTGCACAGAGTGTAAAAAATGGTGTGTGGGAGGCGGGCGGCGTACCGCTGAATCTGCCAATGCTCTCGCTCGGTGAAACTCTCGTGCGACCTACTGCGATGCTCTGGCGCAATATGGTTGCAATGGCTACCGAAGAGTTGATGCGGGCTAATCCTATTGATGGTGCAATTCTGCTCGGTGGCTGCGATAAAACAATTCCAGCCCTTCTCATGGGAGCGGCCTCAGTTGATCTTCCATCGCTAGTTATTCCAGGTGGCCCGATGTTAACCGGCACTTTCCAAGGCAATCCCCTTGGCTGCGGAACCGATGTCTGGCGCTTGAGCGAAGAGGTGCGTGCAGGTCTGCTCAGTAATGCAAAGTTTTTAAAATCGGAGTCTTCAATGATTCGAAGTCGTGGACATTGCAACACAATGGGAACGGCTTCAACGATGGGAATTATCGCAGAGGCACTCGGAATGACTCTGCCAGAGGTTGCAGGTACCCCAGCAGCTGATTCACGTCTGCTTCAAGCATCACACAACTCTGGTCGACATATTGTTGAGATGGTTAAAAAGGATCTAAAGCCAAGTCAGATAATGACGAAGGCCTCGTTTGAAAATGCAATCGTTGCACTAGCTGCAATTGGTGGCTCGACCAATGCCGTGGTTCACCTCTTAGCTATTGCCGGACGCCTGGGCGTAGATCTAACCCTTGATGACTTTGATGCCATTGGCTCAAGAATTCCTTTACTTGTGAATCTTCAGCCATCTGGAAAGTATTTAATGGAGGATTTTCACCGAGCCGGCGGATTGCACTCTGTATTTCGCCAGCTAGAGGCTGCACTTAATCCAAAGGCAATTACCGTTACTGGTGAAACACTCATAAAAACTCTGGGTGAGGGCACAATCTATGATTCTGATGTAATACGCACTCGTGAGAATCCGCTTCAAGAGGCCGCTGGAATTGCCGTACTTCGTGGAAATCTAGCCCCACTTGGCGCAGTAATTAAGCCATCGGCTGCAAGTCCACACCTTTTAAAACATACAGGTCCTGCAGTTGTCTTTGAGAGTGTCGAAGATTTTCATGCACGTGTCGATAGTGATGAGCTTGAAGTAACGGAAAATAGCGTTCTCGTGCTCCGAGGATGTGGTCCAAAGGGTTATCCAGGAATGCCTGAAGTTGCAAACATGCAGCTTCCACGCAAAATACTTGCGAAAGGCATCACAGATATGGTCCGCATCTGTGATGGTCGAATGAGCGGTACGGCATATGGAACTGTTATTTTGCATGTAGCCCCTGAATCGGCAGCGGGAGGTCCACTAGGAATCATTCAAAGTGGAGACATTATCGAGCTCGATGTTTTGGCGCGAACTATTAATGTCAGATTAACTGATGAAGAGATTAGCCAACGAACTCCATCGCTCAAGACTCAAGAGGCTTATGCCAATCCAGTTCGCGGTTGGCAGCGTATGTATATAGATCACGTCATGCAGTCAGATAAAGGTGCGGATTTAGATTTTCTGCGTGGCTCTAGTGGACCAGAAGTTACCCGCGAATCACACTAAAACCCTACGCTCTCTTTTTAAAACTCATGAAATGATGAACTAAGAAACCTCCAAGTAATCCCCAAAATGGAGCACCTACTCCCCATCCGGAAATTCCTGATACTGAGATCAAGAATGTAACAATCGCTGCATCTCTATATTCTGGTTCAATGACAGCCTCAACTATCGATGCACTAATGACCGGTAACAATGCCAAGCCAGCCAACACAGTTGTCAGTGCAGGTGGAAATGAAGCGTATAAAGATAGAAATATTCCGGCAAAGAGTCCGGCAAAGATATAAGTAAGCGCAGTACTAATTCCAGCGAAATATCGGGTTTGAGGATTAGGGTCGGCCTCTGGACCTAGTGCGATGATTGCGGTCATGGCTGAAACATTGACTCCAGCACCGCCAAAGCCAGCCCCCAGAATAGATAAAAAACCCCCTAAAGTGACGATGTTATTAATTGGAACTTTATAGCCTGCAGCTCGAATCAGTGAAATTCCAGTTGCATTTTGAGTCGTCATAACCATCAAGACAATTGGAATGACCAAAGTAAAGATTAGATTGGGAGAAAAAACCGGATTTATCCATACGGGCTGAACTAATTGAAATTCAAAATGTGGCGCCGTCAATTTAGATTGCAGTATCGCAACTGTTACACCTACAAATAGAGATCCAAATACCGGAGCACGCCACTTTAATCGCCGTCCTAAAAAGTAGATAAAAATCATCCCAAAACCAATAAGTGGCTCTGCCTTGGATGAAGTGAATATACGAAGTCCAAAACTGAAGAGCACGCCAGCCAACATCGCCATGATTACAGCATGTGGAATTATCGACATTATTCGGGAGAAAATACCCGTCACGCCGATGACCAATAAAATTATTGAGGCTAGAAAATATGCAGCTACAACTTCTGGAAGGGGATGATCAACGAGTCCTGTTACTAAGAGAGCAGTGACTGTAGATGCCCATGATCCAATAATTGGCATTCGGTAGCGCAATGAGAGTAATAACCCAAAAACTCCTGAGCCGATGAAAACTGCGAAGAGCCAAGAGGCCGTGTATTGATCACTTAACTGACCGGCATTCGCAGCTTGAAATAAAATTGCGATTGGTCCAGTTGTGGAAATAAAGACGATCAACATTCCAGAAAAAAGAGCGCTCCATGTAAAAGCTTGAGGGATCCCTTTTATATTGCGAAATATCGCCTTATACCACGCTAAATCGTATGTTCCTTCTTCAATTGTAGCTACCATGAAAAACCACCCACATTAATTGTCGCCATACTTTTGATAGCAATCATTGCTAAAGAGTAGCGATAAGTGGCCAATGGAGCTGGCAGGTTAAAGATTTAACGTGGCGAGGTGATCAGCAGGGTTGCAGCGAGAAAGAGAATTCCAACAGCTGAAAAGGCCGTCAATGCACGGCGAACCTTAGGTTTGGCCAAAGTGATAGTAGCCCTTCCAATAATGCTAATTAAGAAGGAGTACCACGAAGCCGATGTGATGGCTTGAACGATAGATAAGAGAAAGATTCCCCACCCTAAGTTGAAATCTGAGGGAACAAATGCGGGGATGAAGGCAACGGCAAATACTGCCGCTTTTACATTTGTTAAATTTGTGAGTAATCCCAAGCGAAAAGCTGGAACGAACCCAAATGTTGCGCTTCCCTCATAGTCAAACTTGCCAAACTCTTTGCGCAAAGACCATAGAGTTTGAAGAGCTAAAAAAATCAGAAAGGCAACTCCAGTAAATTTCAATACCGTATAGGCCGTATGAGATCTAGCAAAGATTTGCGATAAGCCAATAGCCGATGCCCCACCCCAGAAAATGAGTGCGGTGCTGGTACCAATAACTGTTGTGTAAGCAGTTTTTGTGCCACCCACAATTGCTTGGCGCAGCATCATGGCAACGGTCTGGCCTGGCACTAGGGCCAATAAAAAGGCAGTTGCAATGAATGCCGGAAGAACTTTCACCAGTGAAACCATACGTAGCCCCGAAGGGATTCGAACCCTCGTAGCTGACTTGAGAAGCCAGAGTCCTAGGCCGCTAGACGACGGGGCCGTGCCTGTAAATCTTTTTTAACTAGGACAAAACTTATTTAATTGTAGAGCTGTACTGCGCTGGGGTACCAGGACTCGAACCTAGACTTACTGAACCAGAATCAGCAGGGCTGCCAATTACCCCATACCCCAATACTTCAAGCGGTAAGAATACCTTATGGACTAGAGAGTTATCGCCGCTGTGATGCGGGCTAAAGAGGCCTCTTTACCTAGTAATTCCATTGATTCAAAGAGTGGAGGAGAAACTGTGCTGCCAGTCGTTGCAATACGGACTGCGCCAAATGCGATTCGGGGTTTTAATCCCATCTCATCGATTAGTGATGCGCGTAGTACCGCTTCAATTTCACCATGTGTCCAGTTGCTAATTGGCTCGAGCTCTTTTAACGAACGCTTGAGAACATCCTTTGCGCCAGCATCGGTGACTTTAGCAAGGCTTTCTGTTTCAATAGCAAACTCCTTTACAAAAAGAAAGTTAAGCATCGCTGGGACTTCACTAAACATAATGATGCGCTCTTGAATGATAGGTAGGGCGCGCTTTACAAGTGCGACTTCATTGGGTGTACCAGTGATGACGTTAGCCTTAATCAAAAAGGGTAGTACCCACGTTAAAAACTCATCGATTGTCAGCGCACGAATCTTGTCACCGTTAATCGCCTCAAGCTTTTTCATATCAAAGCGAGCCGGTGAACTATTGACTTTCTCGACTGTGAAAAGATCACATAACTCTTTCATTGTTACATTTTCACGATCATCACCTGGTGACCAGCCCAATAAAGCTAAATAATTACAGATTGCCTCTGGTAAAAAGCCTTTATCGCGATACCAGGCTATTGAAACCTCTCCGTTGCGCTTAGATAATTTAGCGTTATCGGCACCCATAACAAATGGAAGATGGGCAAAAACTGGATAGTCCTCTTCTTTAAGCCCCATCGCTTGATAGACACGGATCTGACGTGGCGTTGATGATAATAAATCTTCACCGCGCAAAATATGCGTGACCTTCATTAAAACATCATCCACGGCAACAGCCAATGTATAAAGCGGTGAGCCATCGGCACGCGCTAAAACAAAGTCAGGAACAAACTTATGATCAAATGCCATCTCACCACGGATTAAATCGTTAAATGTTGTGCCACCGTCGGGCATGCGCATGCGCACAACCGCGCCGCGACCTTGTGCCTTATAGGCGCTTATTTGATCTGCAGTTAATTCACGACAGTGCCCGTTATAACCAGGTGCCTGATTAGATGCGCGTTGAGCTTCGCGTACTGCTTCAAGCTCCTCTGGTGAGCAGTAACAGTAATAAGCATCTCTCTGTTCAATAAATTTTTGAGCCCAGTATGTATAGATATCTAATCGCTGTGATTGTAGATATGGCCCGTTATCTCCGCCAACTTCGGGACCCTCATCCCAAGCAAGACCAAGCCATTTCAGCGTATCGATTGCGGCGTTAATGTACTCGTCTGTTACTCGAGTGGTGTCAGTGTCCTCAATGCGAAATAGAAATGTTCCACCGGTATGACGGGCATAGGCCCAATCAAATAGAGCAGTGCGGATATTACCAACGTGTAGATCACCGGTTGGTGAGGGCGCAAAACGAACCTTTACTTTTTTTCCTTCTGTTGTGCTCAATTTTTACTCACTTTGTTAGTTAAATCGCCAAGGCCCTCGATTGACATTGTCGCACTTCCACCTGCAATCATCGGCCCGATTCCAGCTGGTGTACCAGTCAAAATTACATCGCCAGGCAGCAGAGTCATCACACGGGAAACAAAGTTAATAATCTCTGGCACCTTAAAGATCATGTCGCTGAGCTGGGCCGACTGTTTGATCTCACCATTAACAGTCGCCGTAATCTTCTGAATTCCAGGAATGAACTCCGTATCGATCCATGGTCCAATAGGACAAAACGTATCGAAGCCCTTAGCGCGAGTCCACTGACCATCTTTTTTCTGAAGATCTCGAGCAGTAACGTCGTTAGCGATTGTGTATCCAAAGATCACATCATTCACACGCTCGATTGGAACGTCTTTACAGAGACGACCGATCACAATTGCAAGCTCAGATTCGTGATCGACACGCTCTGACATATCTGGCCAGACAATTGTGTCATTTGGTCCGATAACAGATGTGTTGGGCTTGAGAAAAATAATCGGTTCCTCCGGTACAACGCCGCCCATTTCTGCGGCGTGATCGGCATAGTTTTTGCCTATACAAACCACTTTAGAGCGAGGGATAACCGGGGCTAATAAGCGAACTTTACTAAGTGCGATAATCGCTGCGGTTTTTTGAATCCCCGAATAGATCGGATCTCCTGTGATGACATGTATTAAATCACCATCTTCAAGGAGGCCAAATAATGGATCGCTGCCAAGTCCGGCATCAGGGCCGGGAGAGAAACGAACGATACGCATTGGGCGATTCTATCGCTTACTCGTGGTCTTCAATCTCTGTCTCTAAACGCTCAATGAGCACGCTACTAATTCGACGGCGACGACCAATTGGGCGTTCAGATGTAATCGACCAGCCGTTTAAGGAGATTGTGCTGCCTGCAATTGGGACACGACCAAGTTTTTGCGACATAAATCCACCGATTGTGTCAATGCCTTCAAAATCAGATTCATTAATCTCAATTTTTAACTCATCTGCTAAATCTTCAATGTGAAGTGATGCGTTTGCTCGCGCTATATTGCCCGATAACCAAGTGAAGTGATCTTCGCCATCATCGAACTCATCTTCGATTTCGCCAACAATCTCTTCGATAATATCTTCGATGGTGATAATTCCAGCCGTTCCACCATATTCATCCACTACAACAGCTAGGTGAATCTGATTGCGCTGCATCTCTTTCAATAACTCATCGGCCATTTTGATCTCAGGAACAAAGGTGGCCGGGCGCATATGTTGCTCGATGTTCTCACTCTGCTCGGCTTCGTGGTGATCAAGGGCTCGTCTAGCTAAATCTTTAACATAGACGATTCCAATGATGTTATCGGGGCCAGTGCCGACTACGGGGATGCGGGAGAAACCCGAACGCAGTGCAAGAGATAGTCCTTGGCGCAGCGACTTATCTTTTTCGATCCAAACCATTTCGGTGCGTGGAACCATTAATTCGCGCACCAATGTATCGCCAAGTTCGAATACTGAGTGAATCATCTCGTGCTCATCGGATTCAACCAGACCACGCTCGTGAGCTTGATCTACAAGGTCGCGAAGTTCGGCCTCTGATGTAAAGGGACCAGAGCGAAAGCCCTTACCTGGAGTAATCGCATTTCCAACTGTAATGAGAAGTTTTGTTACTGGCCCCAAAATAATAGTCAGGCCATAAGCCACAATGATTCCGTAACGGGCATATTTATGTGGCTGTTGTTTTCCAAGTGTCCGTGGGCCAACACCTACGACAACATATGAGAGCACGACCATAATTAATACCGTGAGCGCCATAGCCTGCGCCGAAGGATAGTTGCGCAGTAAAATTGAGGCTAGAAGTACCGTTGCAGTAAGTTCGCAGAGTTTACGCACGAGCAAAATTACATTTAAATAGCGCGCAGGTTGTGCACTGTATTTACGAAGCAGGGCTCCACCACGCTTGCCCTCTAACTCTTCAACGACAATACGAGAAATCGATGTCAGCGCTGACTCACTTGCAGCTAGAAAGCCCGCAAAGGCCAAGAGTGCGATGATGCTAACGATTGCAATCGGGCTCATTATTTTTTCTTCCAGTTTTCTACTATTTTTTCCTGTAGGGCAAACATCACGCGCTCTTCTTCAGGATCGGCATGGTCATAACCAATAATGTGTAAGAGACCATGGGTCGCCAAGATATAAATCTCGTGTTCTATTGAGTGCCCCGCTATGCGTGCTTGATCTGCAGCAAAAACTGGAGAAATCATTATGTCGCCAAGGGTGACAACATCGCCCTCATTTTCCGGCATATCCATTGGAAAGGAGAGAACATCTGTACTGCCTGGCTCATCCATCCACTTAATATGGAGCTCAGTCATGTAATCATCATCGATAAAACCGATATTTAAATCACAGTCAGGGTTGAGATTGAGCTGCTCCATGGCAAAGGTAAGTAGAGAAGTTATCTCATCACTTGGAACTAACTGCCCTGAAGTATTTGTTACTTCGATGCTCATCTATTGCCGAATCGGACGCAATGCTTGTCGCTGCTCATCAAAGCTCTCATAAGCCTTCACAATGTCACCGATTAAGCGGTGGCGCACAACGTCTTCAGCGGTTAGCTCGAGAAAGGCGATGTCATCGATTTCGCCTAAAATATCGCGGACTACACGCAGTCCTGAGTGCTGTCCATTAGGTAGATCTACCTGTGTGACATCGCCAGTGATAACCATTTTTGATCCAAAGCCCAAGCGCGTTAAGAACATCTTCATCTGTTCTGGCGTGGTGTTCTGGGCTTCATCCAAAATAATAAAAGCATCATTTAATGAACGCCCGCGCATATATGCAAGGGGTGCAACTTCAATAACACCAGATTGCATTAAGCGGGGTACTGTTTCAATATCGATCATGTCATGCAGGGCATCAAATAGTGGGCGCAGGTATGGATCGATTTTTTCGCTCAATGTTCCAGGTAGGAAACCTAAATGCTCACCAGCCTCTACCGCTGGTCGGGTCAGGATAATTCGATTTACTTTCTTTTGTTGTAGCGCAGAGATGGCCATCGCCATTGCTAAATAAGTCTTACCTGTGCCGGCAGGCCCAATACCAAATGTGACTGTGTGATCTTCGATTGCCTCAACGTAGCGCTTTTGGTTTGCCGTCTTGGGGCGAATCGTGCGGCCACGATTGCTTAAAATATTTAGCGATAAGACCTCGGCTGGGTGATCGACCGGATTGTGTTCGAGCATTGCAATTGAGCGATCAACGGCATCAACGGTGAGGTTATTACCAGAGCGGATTACAACCATGAGTTCGGCGAAAAGGTTTTCTAATTGGTTACAGTCACTATGTGGGCCGCGCACAGTAATTTCATTTCCGCGAACGGTGATATTGACCGATGGAAAGGCTGCTTCCACTGCGCGTAAATTCGCATCATGTGGACCAATGAGTGCAACCATTGGAATGGCAATTGGTACCGTTATTAGTGTGCGCTCCATGTAAGGATAAATCTACCTTTAACCGGGTGGCCATGCCAGCGAACGGCCGCCCAGAAGATGTAAATGGGCGTGAAATACGCTTTGGCCAGCTTCGGCGCCGGTATTAAATACGGTTCTATAACCATTGAGAGCTCTTTCGGCGGCGATCTCTGCCGCGGCTGTAAAGAGGTCGGCGGTAATCGTTGGGGATAGCTTGGCTAGTGCTCCAGCGTTTTCGACGTGAATCGTTGGAATAATTAAAACATGTGTCGGTGCCTTGGGATCGATGTCATTGAATGCGACCACATTTTCATTTCGAAAAACAACATCGGCAGGAATATCCCCATTAATAATTGAGCAGAACAAACAGTTGGGATCTAAAGCCACACAATTACCATACCTTCAGTAGCGCAGAAACGGCCGCGACTGCAGCGATTCCTGCATGTGCCGAGCGCAGGATTGGTCGGCCCATAAGTGCAACCTTTGCTCCGGCCTCTCTAAAGGCATCGAGCTCAGTTGAGGTGATTCCACCTTCTGGCCCGATAATAATCAACAGATGGGCGACGTTGTGCGATGAGATGCAGTCACTGAGTTTTGCATCGGCACTTTCGTGAAAAGCAATAGCAAGATCACTGAGCTTTATTGCTTCACAAATCTGCTCGGTTGTTGCAATGTCTGTGACCTCCGGAATACGTAATCTGCGCGACTGCTTGCTGGCTTCGCGAGCAGTGATTGCAAATTTTTCCGAGACCTTACCAATACTGCGTGATGCCGCCCACGGAACGATACGATCAACACCAGCTTCAGTTAATAGCTCAATCGCCTCTTTAGCGCGATCACTCTTTGGAAGTGCCTGCACAACGGTGATAGTTGTTGGCAGCACCTCTTGGTATCCACTGGCAATGACTTCAACCTGCATCGACTTCTTCAATATCGCAAAGGCTTTAACCTGGCTCCAGGCGCCACTGCCATCGGCGAGCATAAAAAACTCACCGGCAGACATACGCAAAACACGAATTGCGTGCTGTGCATCTTCATTCTCAAACTCATAAATCTGACCTACCTGTGTCGGTAAATCTTCGACAAAAAATAAGGTCAGCATTATCTAGTGAACGCACCCTTAATTTTGGAGAAGATTCCACCATCGTGGCTCTTTACATGTGCAACAGAGTCGCCACGCAGTTCAGCAAACTTCTTCAACAGCTCTTCCTCTTCACGGTTTAACTTTGTAGGTGTTGCCACTTCGACATGAACGATTAAATCACCGCGTCCCCCATGGCGCAGACGTGTCATACCTTTGCCCTTAATAGCAATCGGAGCACCGCTTTGCGTACCCGCCTTAACTTGAACATCAACTGGACCATCTAAAGATTCGACACTGACTGTTGTGCCAATTGCAGCTGCACTCATAGAAACTGACAGTGACATATGCAGCGTATCGCGCTCTCGAATAAGGTATTCATGTTGGGCCTCCACGATTTCAACATAGACATCACCTGCAGGTCCCCCACCATGTCCAACTTCTCCGCGACCTGATAGTTGAATGCGGTTTCCAGTTTCTACACCTGCTGGAATCTTTACGTGAAGATCTTGGCGGGCACGCACACGGCCCTCTCCTGCACATTCGCGACAAGGGTTTGCAATCACACTTCCATAACCAGAACATGGTCCGCATGGACGAGAAGTCATAACTTGGCCTATAACAGAGCGCACTACCTGTTGCGTTTCACCTCGGCCCTTACAAACATTACACACCGTTGGTTGGCCACCATCAACACAGCCACTTCCCGTGCACTTCGGGCATACAACTGCACTCTCAACACTTATGTCGCGCTCGGTGCCAAAGCAGGCCTCATGTAGATCAACTTCAATGCGAATGAGTGAGTCTTGCCCGGCGCGCATACGTGGACGTGGACCACGTGATCCTCCACCTCCAAAGAATGCATCCATGATGTCGCTAAAGCCGCCGCCAAAGTTAGCTCCTCCAAAGTTATTGCCACCCATGTCGTAGTTCTGACGCTTTTGTGGATCGCTCAAGGTTTCATAGGCTGCAGTAATCTCTTTGAACTTATCTTGAACCTCGGGATCAGGGTTAACATCGGGGTGGAGTTCACGCGCTAATTTTCGATAGGCGCGTTTAATCTCATCGGCCGATGCCTCACGTGAGACACCTAGCGTTTGGTAATGATCGGCCACTTATGCACCCTCATTTATAAATCGTCCAACATAGCGAGCAACTGCCGATACCGCGGCCATCGATCCTGCGTAATCCATACGTGTGGGCCCAATGATTCCAAGTGCTCCAAGGGGGACATCCTCTGAGCCATAACCCACGGCGACTAGGGATGTTGTACGAAGATTTATATCGCTCTGCTCGT
>Ga0214919_10003651_pt1 | contig 23051 bp, 31 predicted proteins | sample LL1503_MetaG_FD_177994 | JGI IMG/M metagenome (GOLD analysis project Ga0214919, IMG submission 177994) | Freshwater microbial communities from Lake Lanier, Atlanta, Georgia, United States - LL-1503 | ecosystem: Environmental > Aquatic > Freshwater > Lake | place: USA: Georgia | collected... | reverse complement strand
ATGGTTTATCTAAAATATGGTAACTCAGATAATGATATCATTATGAAGTTTGACGGTAAGAAACTTTATTCTGGTAGAAATGAGTATCAAAATAATATCGTCATGAATTCTGATGGTCCGATTTCTTTATTTTTAATGTTTATTATGCAAGAGAGTCCTGTTAAAGGACTTCCTTGGTAATATATAAAGAGTGAAGAATACAGATATACTTATAAAAATAAAACCTATATTAGAGAAATTAAACTCAAAGCAGAGAATAATCGCTTCTCAGATTATATCGAGTAGTGATTATTCTTTTATAGAATATAACGGACAAATTTGTATTAAAACAAAAGAAGGTGAGTTATTTAATTTTTTAGCATTTGTTAAATCTAAATGTAATTGTAATTAATTTTTATTATATTTGTAAAAAAGTAAAACTATGTGGTTATTCCTTGACGATAAAAGAAAAGATCCAACTATTGTACATAATAATGTACGTGGTCTTGGTCCCGGCGTTGGCAAAGCTAATAACTGGGTTATTGCTCGTGACTATCATCAATTTGTAGATATCTTAAAGAACAATTTTGACCATATCAATTTTATCTCATTTGATCATGATATCAGTTCTTATGATATCAATGAAAAAGAATTGACTGGTAAAGATGCTGCTGACTTTTTGATTAATTATTGTATGGATAATGGTAAACAATTACCTGATTGGTTTGTTCACTCTGATAACACTGGTGGTAATAAAAACATTCGCCAATTATTCACCAACTATATGTATCGTGTAGAAGGTCGTTTAGATAAAATGGTTGATGCTTATGGCTATGTAAATGGTAATTTGATTTATAATATATGATCGCTATTTTACTTTCAGTTTTTGCAATAGGATTTTGTATTTTTATTCTTAATAAGTTTAACTCACTTAAAAGAGAATTTAGGGGAACAATCACTAGAGAAATTAAAGATAGTTATGTGGTTCTTCCGAAATTAAAAGAGCTACCAAATTATAATGATGTAGATCCAAATAATAAAACTCTACGAGATATTCTAAAATCAATGGATATTGAAAATTGGACACTAGATAACTACAAACGTGAGTACGAAGGTTATTCTTATTCTTATTTATACGAATTCTATTTTAGTAATCCACAAAAATCATTAAGAGTAACTACAAGGTTAAGAAATAACGATGATGATTTGAGATTAGTTGGATTCCATGTACATTCTGATACTGGTGTTATTTCATATGATCAAACTGAATCTAACAAAGATGTATCTATTTTGATAAAAGAATATCTATGGAAGATTGTTTGTGATAAAAATCAAGATGAATATGATGAACAATTTTCACACTACCAAACAATCAAAAACACAATCGATAAAGAATTAAAAACACTTAGAAGAGAAGAAACACTTTTAAATATTTTAGGAAATGAACAGAGATAAAGTAACTTCAATTTCAGAAAAAATTAAACTAGCAATTTCAGAGATTTCAAAATCCGAAGGAGTTGAAATATCACTAGGTTCAATATCATTTTCAGCATCATCTTTTAGTGTGAAAATAACCGGTGTTGAAAAAGATAATCCAGATTCTCATAGAGTCAATTTGATGTTATCAAAGAGATACGGATTTACTCAGAATATTATTGGAATGGAATTCACATCACCATCTGGTACTTTTATTGTTGATGGGTTTAAAACTGCTAATCGAAAATATCCAATTTTAGCAACTAGAACAGATGGTAAGATGTATAAATTTCATCCAAGTCAAATTCTAAAATACTTTGGGGGACATAATATTATTAACAGAAATGCTAATCTTAAAAATTTATTAGACTAAATATAATCTGATGGATTTGCAAACCGACTATCTATTGATTTTTGAGTCATATTAGGTGGTGTGAATCCTAAATTATCAGAGTGAACATTATCATCACAACAAAATAACTGAGGGGAAATCGCAATCGAATTTCCCCTTTTTTGTATGTCATTAACAAAGTATCTGTCAATTTCCATTGGAAATTCTTGATTATATAAGTTTACCATTTCTTTCATAAGTTCAGACTTTATACCATAAGAAAATAATCCCCAAAGATTTGTGGGCTTGAATATCTTATCACATATAAAGTTATGTCCTTGAATACCAAATGAATAATCCCACATACTACAATCATCATTCAATGGAATATATCCAAGATAAAATAAATCAGACCATTCTGGTATAACTAAACTATCAAATATATTCATAATTTCATTATGAATTAAGTTATCATCTTCTATGATAAGAATTTTTTCATATCCATTATGTAGTGCATCTTGATAAATCGATAAATGTGAAATAGCACATCCAACATAATTAGGATTTGCGAAATTTGGATTATTTAATCCATTCCATAGTTTCTGAATAACAGATCCATCAGTGCCGTTAAATACATCATATTTGATATTTAAACTATCTAATTTCTCTGTTGATTTATTTAGTCTATCTTTTCTTTTGTGTAGATTTAAAAGATATATTTTATCAAAATATTCATTTATATTCATAGTATGATATAGAAGTATCTAAATAATTTTGTTCAGCTAGATAGTCTGAATATTTCATCGTTTTATCGATTTGTTCTGCAACATACTTTGAATAAGATATATATGAATCATTCTCATATTTATTCTTTTTAATTTGTTTAATTAAAGATTTTAGTTCATCATACATAAAACTGATATCAAAAAATATAATATAAGTTTTATGAATGGATATCATGTTTTTTATCAATCCAAGGAGATTGATAGTGAGTTTGAAGAGATAAACTATCTTGTTCAAATTGCTTCAATTCTATTTTGGAAAAAAAATGAAGGTAAAATGAGTCTTTATTGTAACTCTCAATATTTAAACTTCATAAAAAAATGGGGAATAGATGATCTTTATGATGAAATAAATACTGAGTGCTTAGATAAAATCCCATATAAAGAATATCTCAATAAATATTGGAGTTTCTGTAAAATAGAAGCTGCAGTTGATATATCGAAAAAAGATAAAGACTTTGTTATTATAGATACTGATCTTTGGATACAAGAATCTATAAATATAGATTCAAATTTTCAATTTATAGGTTATCATCCAGAACAAAGTTTAAATCATCCAGATAACCCCTATGTCGATCCAATTAATTTTATGAATAAAAAAGATTTACAACTTTTTGATTGGTCTATAAATCCAATAAATTGTGCATTTTTATACTTAAATTCGAAGGAATTAATAAATGAGTGGTATAAGTGGAGTCTAAAAGTAATACGTGATAATAAGGATAATGAAAGAAAAGATACTTCTGCTGATACTATTTTTATTGAGCAAAGATTATTACCAACAATATCTCATACACTTGGCATGAGTGTGGGTACATTAATACCAAACACGTACCAACCTCATATAAAATCAGATAATCTCGGTAGTGAATGGATTCCTAAAATTGGATTTGATGTTGAGAATCAATATATGAGTTGGAATATCAAACATGTTTGGGGATTAAAGAAAATGTATGATGATCTAAATGTTAGAAATATGGTTATAGATACTACGAAAATTTCATTAGATAGTTATTTTGAGAACTGGAGAAATGATTTTCCAAATCTGCTTGATAAAATTGAAGAGTATTATTTATACATCGAATAGTTTAACATCATCTAAATAAAATTGAATTAAAGTACAACCAACTTTATATTTTAATTCATCTAAATCTAATTTAGATATTTTACGATATTCTAATACTGTTTGCTCCCAATGTGTTTCAGATTCACATGGGCATCCGTATAAAAATAACTCAATTCTATCCATAAATGGAATTAGATATTTAATATCCATATTAGATGTTTTAACTATTCTATAAAATTCTTGAGGTGAATTTATAACTAAACTTCTTGTTACTTCAACATTAGACATATTTTTCTATTAATTTGTATATAATATAGGATAACATATATATTATTGGAAACAGATACATCGAATTAAAAATTAAACTAATTGTTAAAACTATCCAAAAAGTTAGACAAGGCTTACAAGTTATTAGTTTGGTAAAAAAGTTACGATGTTTTATTGATATATATTCCAAATAAGTAATTTTAGGATTTGATAATCGGTATGTCTCCCATAAATCTACTTTAGTAATCTTACTAATTTTAAAGAGTTTAGAATACTGAATAAAAGCATCTGTTTTAAACCAGATAAACAATAAGAATATTACCCAAAAAATTTCAAGAACCATATACTATTATTTTATGATAAAAAAGTTGGCAAGTTTTAAAAATTTTATTATATTTATTAAATGAAAAATCTACTAACAATTATTTTAGTTTCTATATTTTCACTAGCTTTTGGTCAAAGAACTAAACCTAGAACAAACTATGGTCCAAATATTGGACTTATAAGTAATTCAGAAAAATTTGAATCTAATACTTTTCAATTTGGATTCAGTGTTCGTAGAATTCATAAGTGGAGATATATCCAACCAGAAGTAAATTTATTTTTAAATTCTAAAACATCAGAATTTTCTGAAATGAGAGTTCCTATTTTATTTGGAGTCAGAACACTTAGAACAATCAGATTTAATATTGGTGGTGAATTAAGATCAAATCTATTATTCATTGGAACCTCTAAAAGAGGATTAAATGTATTTACATATGAATCCACTCAAACATATGTTAGTCCAATTGCAGGAATTGGAGTTGATATTAATAGATTATCTTTAGATTTTAGAGTATCACCTCAAAGTGATGATCTGGTAAATATTAAACCGCAGTTTAATATGAGTATTTCTTTTCTTTTTGGAAAGAGAAAACAGTTGGAATAAAATATTTAAATTTATCCTAAATAAATAATTGGATTGTATTCAATTTTAGGCAATATCTTTACCCAATCAATAAAAGTTTGGGTAACTTCTTCTTCTGTTATTATCCAGTTGCCATCAGCATCTTGTATTGGATTAAATAGATTATCAGGAATAAATTCAACACCTCTGATTGAATCTGCCTGTTCTTGTGTTAATAAATAAACTTCTGTCATATTTGTCTAGATAAATTTGTTTGAAACGTTTGAACTATATTATATAAAGTTAATGAATCAGCATCAGTTATAGTAGCGTTACCACCTAAAACACCAAATGCCAATTGATGTGTGGTATAATAATTAAGATTTCCCCCATCATTAGTTGCTCCAAAATAAAAATTAAAATTAGGTAGGTTTGTTGTTGAAACTGTTGATGTTCCTACACTTAATCCATTTTTATATGCTTGACTTAATATAGAACTTTCTCTTCTAGCTAAGAAGAAACCTGTTGAAGGATTAGGTGTATATCCCATACCCCCAGGATTTGCATTTATAAAAATTCCTCCACTACTAAGATTATGGAACATTCTAACTGTGTTAGTAGCTGTAAATGCTCCATAAACTTGTACTCCTGTTATTGAATTTGTACGAGAATAAGCTCCAAAACAAGCATTGGAAACAGTTGATTCGGTAGAACAATTATAGAATGTATTTGCATAAGCATTTGTACCGTTAGGTGTAGATCCGTTATCTGAGTGAACCCATCCTCCAACAAATGATAAACGAAATGCTGCATCTAAATCTCTTGGATCTTTTAAATTAAATTTATTTGTTGTAGCAGTTCCACCTACAAATGGATAGATAGCTTTCATTTTGGTCCATAACCCATTTGTTTTAAGATCTGTAACAAGAGTATTAATAGCATTAGCTTGAACTTGGTCAATAATAACCGCCGAATTAATGAATGCTTGTGCGTCAGGATCGCTAACAGTTTGTGTTCCTATTGACCTACCTAAAATTGTTTGGAAAGCCTGCACTACGTTATAAAGTGCCAATGATTCTGTATCTGTTAAGCCGCTTCCAATTGTAGCAAAGGTGCTTTGCTTAAATGTAAAATATGCGGCAGTTCCGTTATTATTAGCTGCTCCTAAATAAATATTATTATTTGGTCTTCCGTTGGTTGCAGTTGTAGCGTTCGCAACCTTAATTCCACTCTTCCATCCATTAACAACATTGGATGCAGTTCTATTCGCAATATAATATCCTCTTGAATCTGTATCAGTAAATGTTGCGTATGGTGAAGTTTGATTTATTACAAAGTATGTTGTATTTGCCGTTCTTATTTCTATTAAATTTTGACTAGGCAAAATTTGATTACCAATTTCAACTTCTGTTCCATTAGAATTTATTCTTGAATAGTAGCTTAAATGATGAGAATTTTGGGTTGCTGATGTGTTAGTATTAAAAAAAGTATTAGCATAGGTATTCACTCCATTGGGTAAAGCCCCAGTTGAAGAATGTACCCATCCTCCAACAAATGATAAACGAAATGCTGCATCTAAATCTCTTGGATCTTTTAAATTAAATTTATGTGATGTGGCAGAACCTCCTACAAATGGATAAATCACATTCATTTTAGTCCATAACCCATTTGTTTTAAGATCTGTAACAAGAGTATTAATAGCATTAGCTTGAGATTGGTCAACTATACCTGATGCATTAATAAATGCTTGAGCATCAGTGTCACTAACTGATTGTGTTCCTATTGACCTACCTAAAATTGTTTGGAAAGCCTGCACTACGTTATAAAGTGCCAATGATTCTGTATCTGTTAAGCCACTTCCAATTGTAGCAAAGGAGCATTGCCTGTTTGAGTAACGAGATATTGAAACTGAGGATTGCCTCCATGCAGATATAGTTATTGTATTCGTTGGAATAGATGTACTTACAGCTGCTGAATTTAATACTAATGAATCATTTTTAAAAAGCCTTATGATATTACTTGCAGTTCTTGATACAATATAAAATCCAGTTGAATCTGTATTAGCAACAGAAACATCAACACTTTGATTTATATGTCCATAAAATCTATCAAGGTATCTTGCTATTATAATTGAATTAGGAGTTGTATTAGTAGCATTTCCAATATCGTTAAACAAACCAGTTGAATTTGTCCTTGAATAAAAGGAAATGCTTGATGAGTTTAATTGTGTGTGAAGGCAAAAAGTTTCCGCGTAAGCATTAGTTCCGTCAGGCAATGCTCCTAATTGAGAATGAATCCATCCACCAAAAAAACTAAGTCTAAATGCGGCATCGGTATTAGCAGGATTTTTCAAGTTGAATTTATGTGTTAACGCTGTTCCACCAACCATTGGATAGATAGCATTTAATTTATCCCATAATCCATTTACTTTCAATGAAAATGTAAGATAATTTACTGCCAATCTTTGAGTAGGGTCAGTGATACCTGCTGAGTTTAAAAATAGTAATGCGTCATAATCAAACTGACTTAGTAATATTCCTTTTTGCGATATCATGTTATATATATTTAAGGTGCTAATTGTCCAACAACATACCATTCATTTGTTCCAACTTTCATAAGTGTGGCCATAGAATATTGAGCAGCAAGTTTTAAAAAACTTCCAGTACTTCTTAAAGTTATACTACTTGTTGCGGCAACTATTGTGGTTTGTCCCGCCCCATATTGACTAATTGTTATTTGTGTTCCTAATGAGAATCCAACTGTTGAATTCAAAGGTACAGTTAAACTATTTGCGGTTGCAACATTCATTTCAATAATTAGTGGACTTCCCGAATTTACCGTAGATAAGTCAGTTGAATCCAATGTTGCGCTTGATGTTAATCTCCTATAGTTTATAAGGTAATTTATAGTACCAGTTGGTCCCTGAGGTCCAGTAAATCCTTGAGGTCCAGTAAATCCTTGAGGTCCAGTAAATCCTTGAGGACCAGTTGTTCCTTGAGGACCAGTTGTTCCTTGAGGACCAGTTATTCCTTGTGGACCTGATAAACCTTGAGGTCCTGATAATCCTTGTGGTCCAGTGGGTCCTTGAGGTCCAGTAAATCCAGATATTGCAATAGTGGTTGATGCATATGAGTATCTTTGAGAACCTTCAGTATAAAAAGTTAAGTTATGTGTGTTATTATCACTATTATATGCATATACTTTAACTACTAATCTATCTGATGTAGACATAGTACATCCTGCAAAAAATCCATCTGTGATAATCATCTGTGATATCGTATTGGCAACTACTGGTGTTATTTCGGTATTAAAGAGTAATGTCTCGGTAGCACCAACAACTTTGAATACACCTGCTGAAAGATCAAAGACGGTACTACTATTAGCGAGTACATGGATAAAGAAACTCCAAATTCCACCTGGTATACTTGTGACACCTGGTAGTCCAGTATCGGTTGCAAATGGTCCAAAAGTAGCAGTTGCTCCTGATGCAATACTACCAGAATTCCAAGAAACTTCACCAGTAAGAGTTGGTTCTGGACTAAATTTTTTATATGCTGGTGATCCTAATGTAGATGAGGCGGTTAAAGAGTAATTAAAATAATATATTTTACCACCTGATATACCATTTATACCAATATTTCCTTGAGGTCCAGTGAGACCTTGAGGACCTGTTAGACCTTGAGGACCTGTTAAACCTTGAGGACCAGTTATTCCTAAAATTCCTTGAGGACCAGTACCGCCAATATTTGTAGCAGATAAATTCCAGGCATATCCATTATATGTCCAAGTACTACCATTGAAGGTGTATGTTTGACTTGCAGTTGGGTTAGATGGAAAATTTATTGCCATATTCTATTTATTTTTTATCAGATTTTTTGTATAATAAATTGAGTATTCAGATCTCCCCTAATGTACTCACCGGATAGAGCTGTGGTAGTACTTAATGTTCTAATTTTAACGTCTATCGTAGAGGCCGCATCGTATATCATATCAAAAGTGGCATCACTGGTATTAAAACTACCTGAGGTTGGTTGTATCTGCTCAACAGTTGGACCCAATTGATTATTTGCACTATCAAACAAAGAAAATTGTATTAAATAATTCGCAGCGGCACTCCACGCAATTCTTGCTGTTATTCTATAGGTTCCTGCAGTCAATGTAGCCAATCCTGTTGATGTGCTATATGTTATGTTATTCGAATAGACTTGATTGTTGAAAATAATATCTCTGCTCGCCCAGTTTCCTGAAGCTATAGTTTGATTAGTGTTTCTTGTTACATAAAGCCAAGCATTTGGTGAAATGTTTGTAGCAACTCCGGCAGTTTGTGTTGTGAGATCGATATAAGCACCTCTAGCAGAGCCTCCTGATTCGAAGAAGCGAAGTCTATTTTGATAAACATCAATAGTAACCCCAGTGTTGATAGAAGTATTTGTAACTGGTTTATTTAAGAAAATTTCACCACCTTCATCACCTGATTGTGCATTTAATTTAAGAGAAACGCCATCATATGTTAAAGAAGAAGTTGAGCTAATAAGACCATTAGATCCAGCATAAAGTAAGTTATTTGTTGAACTAGATAGACCACCTACTGTTATGTTATTAGAGATGGTTAAAGAACCAGTAGCTGATATATTACCAGTAGCTGATATATTACCAGTAACAGATAATGAACCAGTAGCAGTTATATTACCAAGTACAGAATGTGTACCAGAGAATAAAGTTCCAGTTAGTGTTGAATTACTAGTAATAGACAAAGAACCAGTAGCGGATATATTACCTAATACAGAATGTGTTCCTGATGTTAAAGTAACACCACTCATACTTACGGAATTTGTACCGATTACTATATTACTAGTACTAGAAACAGTTGCTGTTCCAGTATAATAAGCAACTTGATTTGTAGTTCCATTACTTATAATTCCAGGTCCTGTTGGTCCTTGGAATCCGGTAAATCCTTGAGGTCCTGTTTTTCCTTGAGGTCCAGTTAGACCTTGAGGTCCTTGTAAGGCTGGAGATAATGTCGTAACTACCTCAGCAATAGTGGAGTCTTCATAGTATAAAGTCATTGTCTTACCACCGAGTCCTCTCGCATAGAATTTAACAACAATTGTGTCAGTTAATGCAAGACTATTGGTTGTAACTGGAACCGTAAATAAGTAAAGTTCGGTTAATGTGCCTAAATCAATTGGATGAGGCAATGTTGTGTTTGATGCGATAAGTGTTTCTGTGCCACCAGTTGTTCGTGTATAAATGTTAACAAATAATGTTGGTGTTCCACCAGCTGCACTCATCGAAACATATTGTTTGAAGTTCCAACTACCACCTGGTATATTTGTTATTCCTGGATCTCCAACTATCGTAACAAATTCCTCGATTAACTGGTCACCCGCACCACTAGCGGTTCTAGTTGTGCCTCCACCAATTACGATATTTCTACCCATTTCATAATATCCAGCAACTGATCCAGCATTTGATGGATTAAAATAGTAAACTAATCCTGTTGAAAATCCAGCCGCTCCTTGTGCTCCAGTATTTCCTTGAGGTCCAGTATTCCCCTGAACACCAGTTAATCCTTGAGGACCTGTTTTTCCTTGAGCACCAGTTAATCCTTGATAACCTTGTGGTCCAGGATTACCAATAGGTGCTACCCATTGTGATGTATCTCCATCATTTATATAAACATACTCAACACCAACAGATAGGTCATACCATCTATCACCAACAGCAGGTGAAGATGGAGCGGGTGGTTCTTGAACATAGTAGGTAGTAGATGAGGTTCCTATTTGTCCTTGAAATCCTTGAGGACCTCCAGGTAAATATAATTGAAATGATGTATCTACATCAGGTGTAATATTCCCGTATACTGGGTTTACACATATATAAAGATTTCCATCATATTCAACAATATCATTAATATAATAATATCCGTGAGTTGTTCCATTCCAAATCCCTTGCCAAACGAATCCAAAACCTGGATCACCTTGAGGCCCTGGAGTTCCCATATCACCTTGAGGTCCTGGATCTCCTTGAGGTCCTGGATCTCCTTGTGGCCCTGGCGTTCCTGGATCACCTTGAGGTCCTGGAGTTCCTGCATCTCCTTGTGGTCCTGGATCACCTTGAGGTCCTGGAGTTCCTGCATCTCCTTGTGGTCCTGGATCTCCTTGAGGTCCTGGAGTTCCTGCATCTCCTTGTGGTCCTGGATCTCCTTGTGGTCCTGGAGTTCCTGCATCTCCTTGTGGTCCTGGATCTCCTTGAGGTCCTGGAGTTCCTGCATCTCCTTGAGGACCTGGATCTCCTTGAGGTCCTGGCGTTCCTGCATCACCTTGTGGTCCTGGATCTCCTTGAGGTCCTGGAGTTCCTGCATCTCCTTGTGGTCCTGGATCTCCTTGAGGTCCTGGAGTTCCTGCATCTCCTTGTGGTCCTGGATCTCCTTGAGGTCCTGGAGTTCCTGCATCTCCTTGAGGTCCTGGCGTTCCCGCATCACCTTGTGGTCCTGGATCTCCTTGAGGTCCTGGCGTTCCCGCATCACCTTGTGGTCCAGGATCTCCTTGAGGTCCTGGATCACCTTGTGGCCCTGGATCTCCTTGAGGTCCTGGATCTCCTGTCGAACCTTTGGGAGCAGCTCCGAATGACATAGACCAATTCGTAGATGTTGCATTTATAGAACTACCGGAGACCTCAAGTATATCGTAAAGAGCAAATTCCCATCCAAACCCACCAGCAAATTGAATTCTTAATCTTCCAAAATAACTAACACTTGAATTTTGATCTTTGAATGTGACGTATTGTCCATCAGCCCAAGGCTCATAATTTGATACATATCCAACAAATAGTGGTCCAGATCCTATTGTTAGTGTTGGATTAGTTTGAATACCTCCACCGTTATAGAATGAAAGAGGGGAGAGACCCAATCCTGTTGGACCTGTTGATCCAGTAGATCCACCACCGAAACCCTGAGGTCCTTGAGTACCAGAACCTCCACCACCACTTGAATAAGTCCATCCTAAACTACCAAAACCATCCGTAAATAGAATTTGTCCATATTCTCCATCATAATGTGGAAAAACGTATGATTGTGTAGATGAACCAGCTATAGATAGTGCACCACCAGAAGCTGATATTAAAACTGGATCAGGACCACCTCCAATGTAGATAGCATCTACATTTATAGATGAACCAGTTGATGATATTTTAGCATCACCAAGATAAATTGTATTCCCACTTAACCATAAATCTCTCCATCTACCCGATGGGGTTGCACCTAAATCAAATACAGAATCTTGGTCAGGAATCAAATGACTTCCAATTTTGCCCGAAACACTTAATGTTCCAGATATAGTTGCACTACCAATAACTGTTAATATAGAACCATCAAATGTTAAAAATTCCTCAGCATTTGCTCCATATTGAGTTCCATCAGATGTTAAGACTCTATTATCAACATAGTTTGTAACTTCTATACCAGGACCTTGTGGACCTTGAAATCCTTGAGGACCACTATTTCCTTGAGGACCTGTTTCACCTTGAGCACCTGTACTTCCTTGAGCACCTGTACTTCCTTGAGGACCTGTATTTCCTTGAACACCAGTGGATCCTGTATTACCAGCCGGTCCTTGAGCACCTGTTTCACCTTGAGCACCTGTACTTCCTTGAACACCAGTAGCTCCTGTATTACCAGCCGGTCCTTGAGCACCTGTTTCACCTTGAGCACCCGTATTTCCTTGAGGTCCTGTATTTCCTTGAACACCAGTGGATCCTGTATTACCAGCTGGTCCTTGTGGTCCTGTATTTCCTTGAGGACCAGTGGAACCTTGAACACCAGTGGCTCCTGTATTACCAGCCGGTCCTTGTGGTCCTGTATTTCCTTGAGGACCAGTGGGTCCTTGAACACCAGTAGGTCCAGTATTACCCTGTGGTCCAATTGGACCACCACTAGGACCAGTTGGACCTTGAGATCCACTGGAACCTACTGGTCCGAGTGGTGGTGCACCAGGTCCGATATAACATCCTTGTGGTATACGAGTTGTTGGCGGAACATTATAAGCGGTGTAAGCCGCATCATTTATACAGACTAATAATAGACGAGGTGAAAAAATAATATTATAAACTGTAAAATATCCGATAATAGTAGATCCAGGATTTGGTGTTGAAACTAAAATAGTTTGACCAAAAGCCGCCCAACTATTGTTATCTACTTCAAATGTTACATATCCACCGACAAATGGCATCGGATTCTCTTGTTGAATATAAGCCAATTTAATTTATTATTTATTTTATATATTAAAATAACAATAACCAGAATAAATTTTGAATATAAAAAAATATATACTATATTTGATTTATGAAATTACTCACATTAATATCAATCTTCTTAATGTCTACCCTGTTTAGTTTTTCACAAACTAAACTCGACAGCTTAGTTATTGTTAAAATCAATGAGTTTAGAGCTTCTAAAAATCTTCCTCAACTACAACTTGATACACAAAGACGACAGTTAGCACAAGATCATAGTAACTCACTTTTAGATGATAGTTTAATTGGTCACTCTGATTTTGAGTTCAAATTGACAAATCATTTCATTGGTGAAAACATTTCACATTGTAATTTGAATGTAAGAAATCGTAGTTTTGATCAAGTTATGGTGGCTGAAAAAATTGTTAATTTATGGATTAATAGTTCTGGTCACCGTCAAGTATTACTTGGTCGTAATTACTCTAAAGCCGGTTGTGCTACTGTGATGGTAGGAAAACCAACTGGTATTTTGAATGTTGAGAATGTTACTTTTATCACAACTCTTTTATTGACTGATTAAAACTTAGCACACTTTACAGCACTTGGTGATTTAAAGTTCTTAATTGGTCCCAATTTTTTTGTATTACTTTGGTTTCCTTTTTTCATCTTCTTAATGCCTGTTTTAACTATCTTACTTAAGTGATATGTTTTTTGATCTTTTGGAGGTTCCTCGGTCTTTGGCATCACAACCGTTGAAGATTGTAAATAATAAAAATCCACATTAACATATCTAGCCGATTGTGATACTTCCTCGTCACCCTGTTCTGCTAATGTTATTATCTTAATTAAAGTTAGATCTAATCCTAAATCTTCTAATTCAAGTTGTACAGAATTGGATCTAGCTTTACTTAATCCTTTGTTATCTGGTGAAAATCCAGATTCTTCTAATTTATCTTTAAGGTTTTTACTTAAGCCTTGTTTGTCAGTAGAGGATTCAACATCCACACGAATTATAATACCTCCAGATTCTATGATTTCGTTAAGAGTTGAATCCAGGTCTGATTTCATTTCTGGAGTAAGTTTATAGTCTCCAGATTTAAAAAACTGACTTTTATCTAAACTTAATCTTGTTACTATAACTTGAGTGTCTGGCTTTTCTTTTATTACACCATCAAATACCTTTTTTGTAGAAGTTGAATCTAAACTCCATCCTTGCTTTAGTAGAGATTTTAGTGTAGTTTCACTTTGAGTCTTGGTTGTAGCAAGTCGTGGTTTAGATTCTTGAGATTGTCCTTTTAAACTTAAAAGTGCAATTAATCCAGCTAATACAGCTTTTTCTTTAAATCCCTCATTAACGTCTTGAGTAGGTTTATAATTATTAAAGTTTTTTAAATGTTTCATATGAATTAATTTTTATTAGTTATATATTATTTATATATTTGTAAAAATTAAACCTCATCAGGACCCGGTTCTTTATTTGCGTCCAATTTTTTATCTCTAAAACTCATAAAAGAATTATATCCACCATAAGCCAACCAAACAAGCGTTATTTCAATAAAGTCTCTAGATTCTAAAGTATCAATATTTTTCCAAACATAAAGCACAGTTAGAACTAAAAAAACATTAAATACAATGAATCTTTCAATCTTTTTAGAAGACAACAAAGACTTTTTATTTGAAAATGTTAAAACAATTTCATCCATAAAATCATTTTCCTTAGAATCATTACCCTTTTTCATATATTATATATTTAATTTTTAAGATGATAAAAGCTAAAGTTATTAAATTAAAGAATATTTCTAACAAAGATGAAACAAATATGTATGTTAGAACAGGAGATATATTTATTGGTCAATTTGTACACTGGCCAGAAGTTGGAATGTCTTTCCATTTGTTGGGATTTGATGGGATTCGAGATGAATGGGATGTTAAATTAAGAACAACCCCAGTTACTGAATTAATTGGTGATAGAGAATTTAGAACCCTAAATTCTATCTACAAAATAGTCACCAAAGAAGATGAGCGTGATGAACGAATTAAAATAATATTAGAATGAGAAAGTCGTGTAAAGAATGTCCTTATAAGGTCAAATCAGAACATAATAAGAAGTTTCCAGAATATGTGGATAAAATGTTTAATGCTGGTTTAATTAAAACAAAAAAACATACCTGTCATATGATAAGTAATGTTTGGAATTCACCAACCGAAAAAACAGTTTGTATCGGATCATTAAAGAATGAAAGTAGTCTGTAAAGTAAGTGATATATCAACACTTACATATTTAAAAGTATATGAAGTTGTTTATCATAACGTAGATGGTGGAGGTTATATTATAATTGATGATTTTGAGAATAAGCAGTATTACTATTCTGGATATTTCATGTCTTTAGAAGAAGGTAGAGACAATAAATTAAATTCAATACTTAAATAAGATTATGAAAATAAGAGACAAAATTGCTAAAATTAAAAAAATTCACTCAATTGTCTCGTCTATTCTTTTTATAGTGGTTTTAACCTTTTGCATTTTTAATGCAAAAGAATTAAATTTAACCGAAACATCATTATCAAATTACGGTATTAATGATAAAACTGGATATATTTGGAATATATCCCTATTCATTTTAGGAATTTTACTATATCTACATGCTCTAAGAAATATATTTAGATATTATTCATCTGCTCAAATTAGTTCAAGATTAGTTTTATCATTCACAATCTCAAGCTTGTGCCTGTTATTAACAGCATCAATTGATATGAGTTATAAAATACATGACTCATTTGCTGTCTCCTATTTTATAGGTTATATTGTTTCTATATTTCTTTTTGGTTATAAGCTTCTAAATACAGATTTTAGAATTGGTATTTCATCAATATTGATTTCTATTTGTTGTCTAATATTTCCGATATTGACTACCTATCTATTTAAAGGATGGGCAATACCAGAAATAATACATACCCTATTCATCCTAATTTGGGTGATTATGTTAAGTTTTGATACAGAATATAAAAACTTAATTAAAAAAATTGGATTTTAAATATATGAAATGGAGAATAATGAAATTAATTACACTAAACCTTTTTCTAAAAATTAGAATATGGTTTATTTGTAAATTACTACCAAAACTATTAAATAATAAAATAACCTCTGATTCTAAAAATGGATATGAACTATCATTTAAAGATGATTTTGATAGTTTTAACAAATCAATTTGGCAGAACTATCCATATTTTGGATACAGATTTCATCCCGGTAATATTGTAGATAAAGGAATAGCTCCTTTTCAATTCCATGATCCAAGTTGTATATCCGTAGAAAATTCTATACTTAGATTAGAATGTAATGATACACCTACTATTATTAAGTATGTTGATTATGATGGAAAAGATTATGGATTTTATAAAATTCCATATCAAGTTGGTTGGATACAAACAATGCCTAATACATTTCAACAAAAATATGGTTATTTTGAAATAAGATCAAAGTCTCCTTATAGTGATGGAACTTGGCCCGCATTTTGGTTAGCTTCTACTGAAGCTTGGCCTCCTGAAATTGATATATTTGAAATATACACATCTGATGGACAAACACGTTCAACCTCAACTATTCATTGGGGTAAAGATCCAAAACATCCAATGACTGGATTTGGTCATGCAACACTACCATTACATTTAGATTTCTCAGTATTTGGTTGTGATTGGAATGAGAAAACTATTAAAATATATTATAATGGTTGGTTAGTAAGAGTTTTTCCAACTCCAAGTGATTTCAAATATGAAATGAATATTATTATTAATAATGGTGTTCAGACTGATGAAAGTGGATTAAATAGAGAAAGCATAACATCACCAAATTACTTTGATGTGGATTATGTTAAAGTTTGGAAAAAATTATGATTCTTTTTTCTTTTCGTCTTTAATAACCATATTAGCTGGTTGAATCTCTTTGATATCTTTAGCATCAAATGGATTAGCAGCTAAAGATGTTTTCTGATCATAAGTTTTATCCTCACGAAAATCTTTAGCTAATTGTTCCCACTCAACAGTAGGCTCTTTAAATTCTCTGTATGTTTTGATATTTTTCATTTCTTATATATTAAAAATAAAATGTTTTATTTTATATATAACTTATGAAATACATTTCACCTTTTAATGCTTATAATGAAGAACTAAAAGTTCAACAGATAATTGAATATATTGATTATTCGATTAATGAATCAATTGATATAAAATCTATTTGGGATAATACACTTAAAAAAATAGAAGGACTTTCAAAAAAAGCTAAAAGAAAAATAATCAAGTACGCAATTGGTTCGCTTTTAGTATTTAACACAGTTACCAATGTTATCCAAATTATTAATTCATCATCAGCAGATAGTGAGACTAAACAAATAGCAACTGAGATGTGTGATGAAAAAGAAGAAAAATATAAAAGGGGTTATGATTGGAAATTATCTCAAGATGGTTGGGATCATATTAAAAATGAAGAAAAGTGTAAACTAAGAGCTTATGCAATCGGTGATGGAATGATTACTGTTGGATATGGTCATGCTGAGAAAGTTAGTAGGTCAAAAATTAGAGTTGGTGAAAAAATAACACAAGAACAAGCAGACAAGTTTCTTGAAAAAGATTTAAAAATAGCAGCAGATGGAGTTAGAAGAATGTTTAAAGATTGGAAAGAAGAGGATGATGTTGTAGTTCCAATAACACAAAGTATGTTCGACGCTTTAGTATCAATTGCATTTAATGCCGGGGTTGGTGGTTTAAGAAGATCTGAGGTTGTTAAACATCTTAAAAAAGGAGATTATTCATCAACTGGTGATAGTATCAAAAAATTTAAGGTAAGTAAAAAGTTTCCAGGTTTAGCAGTAAGAAGAGATAAAGAAAGTAAAATGTTTTTGGCTTCTATTTAATTTGTATATTTGTTTAAATGAAAAAGTTAAATCTAGCAATAGTTGATTTTCTTAAAAGATTAAAACAAGAAGGCAATGAAACATCTGAGGCGGCTATAATCTTAGCAAGGTATGCTAAAGGTGAAAAAGTTTCCAAAGAAGACATGGAAAAATTCAGAGCACAAATGATAGATGTCATTAAAGTCTTAGGAATTGGAGTTCCATTCGCCATTATACCAGGATCATCATTACTATTACCACTTGTAATTGCAATTGCTAAAAAGTATAATATTGATATTTTACCATCATCTTTTAAATAAAAAAACCACTCAAATATTTGAGTGGTTTTTTATTTCTTTCTAAAATATTACTTACTTGTAACATCTTTATCTTCATCCGATAAGAATGTATCGGCTTGATATGAAACTCCTAAATCCATTGCCATTGCTCTAGACTTAAATGATTTAGTCATAGATGCATAAACTTTCTTATTTGAAAGTTCATCACCAGAGAACTGCATAACATTTTTAACATCAATACCATATCTTGATGCTGTTGATATTGAATCAATATTAGCACCAACAAATGTGAATGTCCAACGGTTTGTTGCTTGTAATTCTTCAATCATTGATTTAACTTTTGGACCATCAAATTCTCTTGAAGCATTTTCTGCACCATCTGTTATGATAACAACAACTGCTGCTGCCTCACCAGACGCAATCTTATCACCTATCTTCTCATTTAAGTTACGAACACCTACTCCAATAGCATCCAATAGAGCGGTCATCCCAGAACACTTGTAATTGGTTTCTGAGATATGTTCTAAAGAACTTGATTTACGATCGGTGTATTCAATAGTTACCGTGTTATTAAAGTGCATAAATGACATATTGTACTTTTGTTCTGGAAACTCTTTTTCAAGTTGTTTAATAGAATCAATTTGTTCATTTACACCACTGATTGTTGATTTTGTTAAAGGACTCATAGATGATGATGCATCTACAATAAGAAGATAATAAGTTTCCTTTGGAACTACATTCTCTTTGTTTACTACTAAAGCTTTTGGCATATAAATAAATATTTTCTATCTATATAAAATTAGTAATATAAAGTTTTAATATTTAAACTTAAATTCATATGATTATTATAATCTTTAATGAGATATTTTATAATACTTTATTTTATAATACTGGTAAAATTTAACTATTCACAATGTTTTTCTATAAATGCTGGTTTAGATCAAAATCTATCGTGTATAGATAATTGTAGAACACTAGTAGCAAACTACTCTGTATTTAATGGAACTACATCATATAATATAGGATCAATACCTTATAATCCTTATACGTACAGTGCAGGTACTTTATATTCTATACCAATTGATGATAGATGGTCAGGTATTATAGATCTTCCTTTTACCTTTTGTTTTTTTGGACAACAATATAATCAATTTGTTTTAGGAACAAATGGTGTAATATCATTTAACTTGTCATATAGTAATTTGTATTGTCCTTGGCCATTTACAAATCCAATACCAACAAACTGGTCAGTTCCAGCTCCGGGTTTTCCAAGACCAATGATAGGATTATATCATGATGTAGATCCATCAGCCGCATCGGATCCTACTGAATCTTGTCAACCAAATTGTGGAGAAGTTAGATATGGTGTATCTGGAACTTATCCATGTAGAAGATTTGTAGTATCATATAATAACGTGACTCATTATAGTTGCCCATTGAATAGATCAAGATTTCAAATTATATTATATGAATTAACAAATATAATTGAGATTCATGTTGAACGAAAACAAACTTGTGGAGCTTGGAATGGTGGTAGAGCATGTCTTGGAATACAAAATAATTTAGGTACAATCGGTTATGCACCACCGGGTAGGAATACTGGAAATTGGACTATATTAGGAACACCAGAAGCTTGGCGATTTTCACCGAGTGGTCCGATATCAAGTTCTTTTATGTGGACCGATATAAATGGTAATTTTATTAGTAACTCACCAAGTATAAATGTTTGTAATCAAATAACAACACAATATGTAGCAGTAGTTGAAAATTGCGGAATATCAATTAAAGACACAGTTCAATTAAACTTAACCAATATTGTCAATACTAGTCCGATATATAAAGAATAATATTAATAACCAGTCATAGTAACCTTAGATTTACTTGATCTTTTATTCTTTTTAACAATAACTTCTAAGTAAGGTATTTCATTAGAAACCAATTCATAATTGACCTCATTATATTTAACTCTATTTTTAATAACAACTAGTTCAAGTGTGCCTCTTTTATTAAGAGAAAAGTAAATAGGTTCTGCCTTTTTCTTAAAGAGAACACCAACTACTAAATTTTTACCAATATAGTCAACACTTTTAATAACTCCTTTAGATTGTAATCTAACATTGACTTTTTTAATGATATGATTTTCACTAACTGAAATAAATCCTTTACGATTATCCGGAGTTTGAACAATAGTATCAAATACCATTCGAACAGGATCAGTGATATAGACTTCTGTGCCAAGAAGTGTTTCATCAGTTAGATTATATTCACTAATAAGTTCCTTACTAATAATTTCACGAGTCTTACAAGAGGTAATTGTTGTGATTACACACAATAGTATAAAAATGTATTTCATAGAACAAATATATAAAAATATGAGATATCTTTTACTAATTTTTTTAATTTTTTTTTCTTGTAATAGTTTACAAAGAGACCTTAATAAGATGCAAAGAAAGAAAAAGAGAAATGAAAGAATAGAGAGACGAGAGAAGATGGAGATGGAAATCGATACTACACATTTTAGATGGTATCCATTATCTGATAGTACAATAATCGGTACTCCAAAAATATTAAAATAAATACTCTAGTACTGAATCCCAATTTGGAAATTTTTCACTTCCAAAATGTATATGTTCTCCACCAAATTTAGTAACACCATATTTAGTTCTATCATCAATTAAGGCTCTGCCAGTAAAAAGAGATTTATCATTTGATATAATCAATCTTTTATATGCTGATTCACCAAGATACTTTTCAACCCATAATCGTTTATCTGTGTAACAAGATGGATTTTCCCAACTTGGAGCGGTTAAAATATAAACTTCATATTTTTCACAAAGTTTTTCAAAAGCTTCAACAGCACCGGGCATTAGTGGTAGATCAGCATAAAAACCTGGCATATGATACAACTTCTTTTTAAAAAGTTCAGTTGTTGTCATTCCAAGTTTGTCACTCCAGACTTTCATTCCAGCTTCAGCATCAGCTAGAACTCCATCCATATCAATAAAAATAAGTTCTCGGGGATTTTCTAAATATCCATAAACTGGATCTTTTGTAGAATTTCCAAATTGTTTTGGGTCTATCATACCACAAATATACAAAATTTAATTATAGGTATTTATATTTTTTCGATAACTTTAATAAATCTATCTAACTCCTCAATTATTTCATCAACATTACTATCGTATATCTCACCCATATACCTATTAATTCGGTAATCGTCACTTAAATTTTCAACAACATAATAAAGCTTTTTAGACTTTTCGAATCTTTCGGAATTTCTCCAAATATTTCTAACACTCTCTATCTTTTGATAAAATACTTCTAAATCCTCAATGTTTTCTATTTTAAAACTTTTAAACTTGTCTATAATAACCTTATTGATTTCTTCTAATTTCTTCATCATCTTATCTTTACCTTCAGAAGTATTGATTTTATAAAAACCTTTAATATTCTTATCAACTTCTATATTGAAATTACCATTAGACTCAGATTTTCTTTTTATATAATCAATTATATTATCATAATAATTCGACTTCTGTGATTCATTAGTTTCCTTCAAGAATCGGTATATGTATGTTATTAGGCTATTAAAATCACTAAAATGTCTTCCTCTTAGGATATAAAACCCAAAGTTACCAAGACCAAAGAATCTATATACCATATTATTCATATTTGAGAAATCAGAAGATATTTTAATATTTTTAGAAATAGCATCAATATATCTACTAATATTGGTCCTTTTTACTTCATCATCTGTAATAAAAGCAGTAGCTCCTAATTTTTGTTCTCCTCTTTCAATAGATATCTCCCTTTTAGGCTTAAAACTAGACTTCCTTAATTCAAGATAGTCGAGTACTATCGCAAAATGTGCATCAGATAGTTTTGACTTCATTCTACGATCAGTATCGAGACTAAGTCTTCTAAACTCAATTGGCGCATTCCAAGTATATGGATCAACTTGTTCTTCATCTTTTGATAACTCAACACTATTTGGAATAAGAATAATAGGTGTTCCTCTATAATCCCCTTGACTTACATTCCAAGAAGCTCTACCATACATTCTCCAGTCTGAATTTTCGTCAGATGAGCTACCATCCGCTCTATCTTGTATTATAAATGATTCATTTCTTCTATCATTCCAGATTCTACCAATAAGGTCTTTATTATCAATAGTTATTTTAACAAAAGTACCATTTGGAAATTTTAAAAAATCACTAGTACTCTCTATCTTGGTTACCTCAGTATAATCGTAAATGTCTTGCGAAGTTTCTCTTATATGTGAAAGATCTGGAATATTAAATTCAGATTTACTTGATATTTGTGATCTTACTTTACCATCTGTACCAGTTGTTGTAATGTATTTACCATCCTTATTGAACCAAAATTTTATCCATTTTATTTCAAATATTGTTTTTTTCTTTATACCAGTGCCATCACAAGCTGGACAAACAACATTTCTAGTTCCAGTACCCCACATTCTTTTTAATTTACCTTCTTTACAAGTTTCTCCCGCAATTGCATATTGTGGAAATTGACCTCCTGATGTTGCATCACAAGGCTCATCTTCTAAATTTTGATTTAAATCAAGTGCTTTTTTAAAGGGTAGATATTGAAAATAATCATCAGAATATTTGGAAATAGGAAAATCAATTTTATTACCAATTATTTTTAATTGATTTATAAAAGTTTCTTTAGATTCTTTATTTATAAAACCTAGTGTTTTGGTCAATTTAATTGACTCAAATGCTTCAAAAAGTTTAATATATTTTAAGTTACTCATATTACTGGTCCAACTATTTCTATTTTCACACCTTGTGATCTTAATGACTTAATATAGTCTTTAT
>Ga0214919_10003649_pt1 | contig 23063 bp, 18 predicted proteins | sample LL1503_MetaG_FD_177994 | JGI IMG/M metagenome (GOLD analysis project Ga0214919, IMG submission 177994) | Freshwater microbial communities from Lake Lanier, Atlanta, Georgia, United States - LL-1503 | ecosystem: Environmental > Aquatic > Freshwater > Lake | place: USA: Georgia | collected... | reverse complement strand
AAAAATGTAATATTATTTTTATTAAATAATAAAAAAATTTATTTTAATGAGTTAAGTTTAGAATTACAATATGATAAAGAAGTTGTTTTAACAGCTGTTAATAACAATGGTTCTGCATTACAATATGCATCAAAAGAATTACGTACAGATAGAGAAGTTGTTTTAACAGCTGTTAATAACAAAGGTTCTGCATTACAATATGCATCAAAAAAATTAAAAGCAGATAAAGAAGTTGTATTAATAGCTATTAGTAAAAATAGTGGTGCATTAAAACACGCATCAAAAGAATTACGATCAGATAAACAATTCGTTTTAATAGCTTTTAAAAATCATGGAAATGCATTAGAATTTGCATCAAAAGAATTACAAGCAGATAAAGAAGTTGTTATAATAGCTATTAGTAAAGAAGGAAGTGCATTAAAATATGCATCAAAAGAACTACAAGCAGATAAAGAAATTGCTTTAATAGCTGTTAATAATTATGGTAGTGCATTACAATATGTATCAGAAGAATTACAAACAGATAGAGAAGTTGTTTTAACAGCTGTTAATAACAATGGTTATGCATCAATTTATGCATCAAAAGAATTACAAACAGATAGAGAAGTTGTTTTAACAGCTTTTAATAGAAATAGTTTTGCATTACATTATGCATTAGAATATGGATCAAAAGAATTACAATCAGATAAAGATATTATTAAAATAGCAGTTAAATTCTTTGGTTATGATTTACAGTTTGCATCAGAAGAATTAAAAGCAGATAAAGAAGTTGTATTAATAGCTATTAGTAAAATAGGAGGTCCATTAAAATACGCATCAAAAGAATTACGATCAGATAGAGAAGTTGTTAAAATAGCTGTTAAAAATCATGGAAATGCATTAGAATTTGCATCAAAAGAATTACAAGCAGATAAAGAAGTTGTTATAATAGCTATTAGTAAAGAAGGACGTGCATTAAAATATGCATCAAAAGAACTAAAAGCAGATAAAGGAATTGCTTTAATAGCTGTTAAAAATCATGGAAATGCATTAGAATTTGCATCAAAAGAATTACAAGCAGACAAAGAAATTGCTTTAATAGCTGTTAATAATTATGGTGGTGCATTAGAATATGTATCAGAAGAATTACAAGCAGACAAAGAAGTTGTTAAAACAGCAATTAGTAATTATAGTAATGCATTTCTATATGCATCAAAAGAATTACAAGCAGATAAAGAAGTTGTTTTTTATAGATATTAATAATTATGATTTAGCATTAATATATGCATCAGATGAATTACAAAAATATTATATTTTAAGTTATGTTAAAAAAATTGAAATGCAGTAAAGTTTGCATCAGAAATTTTACAACAAAAATTGGATATTGTTTTTAAATATACTTCAGAAAATCTTAAAGATGATGATGATTTAGTTAAATTAATTATTGAAAATAGAGAAGATTTATTAAAATATGCATCTTTTAGAATATTATATAAATATAATATAGATAATTATTATGAAGTTGATAAATAAAAAATTATTATAATTAAATATAATTATAATTTATAAATTTCTTTAAGCATTTATGTTAAAAATATATGATAATAATAAATATTTTTTGTCTATAAAAAATTGCAAATAATAATTATATATATAATTATTATTTACATTATATTACCATAAATCTAAAATATAATTACATAAAATGAGTTATCATAATCAAGTTGTATCATTAAGTGGTAAAAAATATAATTATAAATCAAAATGTGAATGGCAAGATAATTTTAATAATATAGATAATTTTAATAATTTTATAGATAGTTTGTATGATAATAATAAAAATCTTATTAACTATTATATAATATTGGTTTTAGAAAAAAATATGATTTATAATTCAAAATCTTGTTATGTAAAATTGTTAATGAAAGAAGAATATAATATTTATTCTAATTTACAAATTATTAAAGAAGAAAAATTAAATATAAATATAGATATTGATATATATGAACCACATGAAGATGAATTATTTGTAGTAAATAAAAATAATAATAAATTATCATTAAGAATTATTATAAATAAATTTTTTACTCAAGGAACATTAGGAAAAAATGTTAGTGTATTTGAATGTCCTGATTATGCTCATAAAAATGTAATATTATTTTTATTAAATAATAAAAAAATTTATTTTAATGAGTTAAGTTTAGAATTACAATATGATAAAGAAGTTGTTTTAACAGCTGTTAATAACAATGGTCTTGTATTACAATATGTGACATATGAATTACAAACAGATAGAGAAGTTGTTTTAACAGCTGTTAATAACAATGGTTGTGCATTAAAACACGCATCAAAAGAATTACAAACAGATAGAGAAGTTGTTTTAACAGCTGTTAATAAAAATGGTTGTGCATTACATTATGCGTCAAAAGAATTATTTTCAGATAAAGAAATTGTTTTAATAGCTATTAGTAAAGAAAATGATATATTACAATATGTATCAAAAGAATTACAATCAGATAAAGATGTTATTAAAATAGCAGTTAATAACTTTGGTTATGATTTACAGTTTGCATCAGAAGAATTAAAAGCAGATAAAGAAGTTGTATTAATAGCTATTAATAAAAATGGAGGTGCATTAAAACACGCATCAAAAGAATTACAAGCAGACAAAGAAGTTGTTAAAACAGCAGTTAGTAATTATGGTATTGCATTACAATATGCATCAAAAGAATTAAGATCAGATAAACAAGTCGTTTTAATAGCTGTTAAAAATCATGGAGATGCATTACAATATGCATCAAAAGAACTAAAAGCAGATAAAGAAATTGCTTTAATAGCTGTTAATAATTATGGTAGTCCATAATAATATGTATCAGAAGAATTACAATCAAATAAAGATGTTATTAAAATAGCAGTTAATAACTTTGGTTATAATTTACAATATGCATCAGAAGAATTAAAAGCAGATAAAGAAGTTGTATTAATAGCTGTTAATAATTATGGTGGTGCATTAGAATTTGCATCAAAAGAATTACAAACAGACAAAGAAGTTGTTAAAACAGCAAATATGCATTACAATATTTGCAAGGAGATAAACAAGTTGTTAAAACAGCAAATATGCATCAAAAGAATTACAAACAGACAAAGAAGTTGTTAAAACAGCAAATATGCATTACAATATTTGCAAGGAGATAAACAAGTTGTTAAAAGAGCTGGATAAAATAGCTTAAAAATAAATATTGCATAATAAAAATACTGAAGAAATAGTTAAAATAGCTATTAGAAAAATACTGAATAATAAATATTTTAATATTTTTGTTTATTAAATAAAGATCATTTCTAAGATTCTTGTGTATAATTATTATTAATAATATTATTAATGAATGAGAATTCTTTATTTAGGAAATATATTCCTTGTAGAAAAGAATCAGCTAAATCATCTTTTTTTTTATGATTTATAAATATTTCTGTCCAATTAGTTAATTTATAATAGTTTAAAATATTTTGAGTAGTTTCTATTGATAATTTTTTAGTTTCTTTATATTTTTTATTGTCATCTGCTTCTATAATATTTTTTTGATCAAATTCTTTTAATTTATTAGATGGGGATATAAATTTAATTTTTTCTATAGATGAGTTATTAATTTGTTTATCAATAATACCGCGTATAAGAAACCATGTATAAATAGTATCTGATATAGCTTTCATAGTTGGATTTTTTAGAGTGGGTTGATTTTCGATAAGTACTGTATTAACATTAATTAATTCTATCTTATGTAGTTCTAAGCATTTTATTAGTGCTAATTTAATATCATCAACATTGAAATTTTTAGAAATTTTGTTATTAATATTATTATTTTTATTATAGCAATTATTTAATTTTTTAAGGAAAAGATTATAATGTTTAATACACAAATTATTATTATTAGTATTATTGGTATAAACAACTTTTTTATTTTTATTATCTAAACATGTTGAACATAATAAATTGTTAGACATAACCCAATTATTTTCTAATATATTTTTAAATATGTTATTTAATATATTATTTTTATTAGTTAAATGTTTTTTACAAAAATAATAATTAATATTATCATATTCTACATAAGTAGTGCAATTTTTAGTACATAAATCATCAATACATTTATAATTAATTATACTATCTTCAATTAAATTAATAACGTCCCATTTATGTATATGTAAGTTATCATCTTTATATTCAAGAATACACATTGCCAAATTTTTAATACCAACATCAAAAGATAGAATTTTCATATATATAGATTATTATTAAATTATATATAAATGAAAATATTATTTGTTTTTATATTTAAAATTTTTTATATAAAAATGTATAATATAATTATATGGATAATCGTTTATTAAAAAAAATTATATTTATTATTATTATAATTTATTTTATTTATATTTTAATTACTTACAAAAAAATAGAAAATTGGCGAGATATATATTTAGTAAGAACTAATTATACAACATATGATGATATTTTATATGATGATGTATATACCTCACAAATACAACATTCATCAATATCAAGATCAAAATTATCATATATAAGATATATATTAAAAGAAATTATAATTATATATAATAATAGTGAAATTAAAAAACCAAAAAATGCAATAGAGTTATCAAATAAAATAATTAATTTGTTAAATAATAAGAAAAATAATTATTTTAAAACTAAATTTAAAAAAATTAAAAATGGAAAAAAACAAAATAATTTAATTAAATTTAAATTAATATTAGATATAGAATATTATAAAATTATAGATGAAATTATATTAAATATAGAATATAATATTAATAAAAATAAATTAATTAAATTAAATGTAGTTGGTAAAGAAAATTTAGGATTTTTAGATGGATTTTATCGTCCTCGTACAAGTGGTGCAATACTAAGTACAGAAAAAGGAATAAAAACAACTGATTATATGTCATCAATTTTATAAATATTGCATTTTTATTACATCAAATTTATATAATTATTTTAAATATTTATTTATACAAGCTAATGATTATATAAATAAAAATAATAATTAGGTGTTAAAATTTCTGTGAATTTGATGTAATATATAATTAGTATTTATCAACATTTATAAAAGTTGTTACAACTTTGGTAGATTTTAACGAACAAATTTATATTTGTGGATATATGTATTTTTGTTTATACGTTTGATGTATATTATTTTTGTTCTCGTGGTTGTTCTGGTGGTTGTTGTGGTGGTTGTTGTGGTGGTTGTTCTAGTTGTTGTTGTTGTTCTGGTTGTGGTTGTTGTTGTTCTGGTTGTGGTTGTTGTTGTGGTTGTTGTTCTGGTTGTTGTTGTTGTTGTTGTTGTTGTTGTGAAGCGAATACTCTATCAGTAGATAGAGTATTTATAACATTATTAACCTGAATTTGAATTTGATCCTTATCCGTTAATTCTTCTTCTTCATTATTATTATTTGATGAACCTTTTAAATCATTATATTGATAATTTTTATTTATAATATTTAAATATTTACTTTTATATTTAAGATATTTATTATAATTATTCATATATTATAGACAAAGAATAATTATTTTATATATTTAAAATAAGTAATTCATTTATAGTTTTATATATTTAAAATTTTTATTATAATTAAAATTATATAATGGAATATAATTTATTCCATTATATAATTAAAATTATATTATATTATAATTAAAAAATATGTTATAAATATTTATAGAATGAAAAAATGTATAATATACAGTATAATAATATATTTAATTATTTATATGGCAATAATGTGTAAAAAGCCATCTATTTTATATACAGAAAATAATAATATTAAATCATGGTCATATTTAAAGGATAGAATAAAATATGGATATAATGACTATACTGAATTGCTATGTTATCCGTCAATTATGATATTTGTTGTTATTTTTTCATTTTTATTAGCAAAGAATTTATCATTAGAAAATTAATTAGTAAAGATAAGAAAAATATTTTAAGTATTTATTTATACAAGCTACTGATCTAAATATTTTTTAAAGAAATAAAAATCATAGATTTATATCTAAATATGTATAAATTATAATTATTTATTATAATTATATATATTTAGATCTTAAAATATTATATTTATTGTATAAAAAATTGTAAAAAAAATAATATATATAATTTTTTTAATTATATATATTACCATAAATAAAAATAATATTGCATGTAATGAATTTTCATAATAAAGTTATATCATTAAGTGGTGATAAATATAAATATAAAACTAAATATAATAAATGGTATAAAAATTTTACTAATATAGATAATTTTAATAACTTTATTGATAGTTTGTATAATAATAATGAAAATCTAATTAACAATTATATAATATTATTATTTGAAGACAATATTATTTATAATTCAAAAACTGGTTATATTACTACTGTAAAAAAAAAATATAAAAATTCTAATTTACAAATTATAAAAGAAGAAAAGTTAAATAAAAATATAGATATTGATATATTATCTGAAAATAATATATTTACAGTAAATAAAAATAATAACAAATATTCTTTGAGAATCTTAATAAATAATATATATAATTCAAATTTTAAATTAATTGCATGTCCTGATTATGCTCATAAAAACATAATATTAATTTTATTAAAAAATAAAACTATAAAATTATATATGTTAAGTTTAGAATTACAATCAGACAAAGAAATTGTTTTAATAGCTGTTAATAATTATGGAAGTTCATTACAATATGCATCAAAAGAATTACAATCAGACAAAGAAGTTGTTTTAATAGCTGTTAAAAATTATGGTCTTGTATTAGGAATATTAACATCAGAATTACAATCAGACAAAGAAATTGTTTCAATAGCTGTTAATAATTCTTCAAATGCATTAAGATATGCATCTGAAGAATTAAAAGCAGATAAAGAGATTATTTTAATAGCTATTAATAATGATGCAAGTGCATTAAGATATGCATCAAAAGAACTAAAAGCAGATAAAGAAATTGCTTTAATAGCTGTTAATAATTATGGTGGTGCATTACAATATGTATCAGAAGAATTACAAACAGACAAAGAAGTTGTTTTAATAGCTGTTAAAAATTATGGTCTTGCATTAGGATTATTATCATCAGAATTATTATTAGATAAAGAAGTTGTTTTAACAGCTGTTAAAAATTATGGTAATGCATTACAGTATGCATCAATAGAGTTACAAGCAGACAAAGAAGTTGTTTTAACAGCTGTTAAAAATTATGGAAATGCATTACAGTATGCATCAATAGAATTACAAACAGACAAAGAAGTTGTTTTAACAGCTGTTAAAAATCATGGAAGTTCATTACAGTATGCATCAATAGAATTACAAGGAGACAAAGAAGTTGTTTTAATAGCAGTTAAAAATTATATAAATGCATTACAGTATGCATCAAAAGAATTACAATTAGATAAAGAAATTCTTTATGAATACAATAATTAAAAATAATATATTTATAATTATTTATATTATAATTATAAATATAATAATTGTATAAAAGATAATTTTATAGATTGATGGTATTAAATATATTTATTTAAAAAGGTTATTAAGATTAGTATCTATAATTAATTTATTAAGTTTAAATGCATTAAGTCTAATATTTTGACGAATATTATCATAAATACCATTAGAGAATAATACAGTTGTTTTAATATTTTTTTGTTGTTCATCTGTAAAAAATGTAGAATGTAGAATAATTCCATTATATTTATTATACAATTCTGTTGCTAAAGTTGTATATGTAAGTCTTTCAACTACATTATTTACATCATAAATCGGATTAGATATATCTTCATTAAGAGCATTTAATTTATCAATAATAGTAATAATATCATCTCTTGCTGAATCATCTAATGCGTCAATTTTAGGATTATAAAATGTTTTATCTTCATGAGTATCATGAAAATACCATTTATCGGAGGTAGATTCAATACCAGTTATTATACCACTAATAGTGATTAAATCATCATCAGTAGGAGAAGTTATATCAATATTAATACTTGTTGTGTAAGACATTTATATATATAATTTTATATAATTTTATAATAAAATTATATAAAATTGAAAATAAAAATTCATAAATAAAAACAATATAAACATAGTATATAATAGAATTATATAATGGATATAAATTCTGAATTATCATATATAAACAAGATTGAATTCTGTGTATTTAGTAATCAAGAAGTAAAGAAGTATTCAGTAATAAATGATCAATTTGGGATAGATATACCAGAAACTTATGAGAATAAGGAGCCAAAACAAGGTGGTGTGATAGATAAGAGATTAGGAGTTACAGATTATAATATAGTATGTGATACATGTGGATTATTAACGAATTTATGTCCTGGTCATTTTGGACATACAGAGTTAGCGGAAGAAGTATTTCATTATGGGTATTTGGATATAGTAAAAAATATATTAAGTTGTATATGTTTAAATTGTTCTAAATTATTAATAACGAAGAAGAAAGAAGAGATAATAAAAATATTAGGAACATCATTTAGTAAAAATAGATTTGCGAAAATTAAAAAATTAACATCAAATGTAAAATATTGTCAATATCCGGATAATAATTGTGGGAAACAGGTTGGTAAAATTACAAAAGATATCAATAAATCTGGTTCTATTAATATAATAGCCTCATATACAATAAATAATTCAGAAAATGATGAAGTATTGCAAATTAACTCAAAAAAAAAAAAAAATATAGAAATATTATCTCCTTCAAAAATTTATAATATTTTAAAAAATATTGATGATGATGAAATAAAAATTATGGGGTTTGATCCTGCTGTAAATCGTCCTGAAAATTTTATTATTAAAAATTTCCCTATTCCTCCTGTTGCAATTAGACCATCGGTTAGATTAGAAATGTTAAATTCATCATCATCTGAAGATGGTTTAACATTAAAATTAGTAAATATAGTAAAAGACAATTTAAGATTAAAGAAACAAAAAGAAAGAATGGTAATTACAGGCGAAGAAGTAAAATATAATCAAGATTATAGACAATTATTACAATATGATATAGCTACATATTTTGATAATGATACAGTATTACCTAAATCAGAACAAAAAGGTTCTAAAGTTTCAAAATCAGTATCTGAAAGATTAAAAGGAAAAGGAGGAAGGATACGTGGTAATTTGATGGGAAAAAGAGTAGAATATTCAGCGAGAACAGTTATTACATCTGATCCAAATTTAGCAATAGATGAGTTAGGAGTGCCTATAAAAATAGCGATAAATTTAACAATGCCAGAAGTAGTATCATCATTTAATATAGATAGATTAACAAAATGTGTAAAGAATGGTAGATATATATATCCCGGAGCAAATTTTGTAATACCGTATAATACTATGGATACAGATAAAAAATATAAAAAGGATTTAAGATATACAAGAAAATCAATAGTATTGCATTATTTTGATATAGTAGAGAGACATATAATAGATGGGGATGTAGTTTTATTTAATAGACAACCAACATTACATAAATATGGTATGATGTGTTTTAAGATAAAAGTAATACCAAATAATAAATTAAATACATTTAGAATAAATGTTACAGTAACAGAACCATTTAATGCTGATTTTGATGGTGATGAAATGAATATGTTTGTGCCACAAAATGTTCAAACATCAATTGAGATAATTAAATTAGCTGATGTAAAAAAACAAATTATTGGGATAAGAAAATCTGAACCACTTGTTATATTAAAACAAGATTCAATTATAGGATCATATTTGATGACAGAAACAGAATATATGTTAGATTATAAAGATGCCATGAATTTATTATTAAATTGTAGTGATAGTGTAAATATAAGTATATTAAAGAAGAATAATATATCATCTCGAGATGTATTTTCATTAATAATACCTGATATGATAAATTACATGGATAGTTCAATAGAAATAGTAAATGGAAGAATAAAGAATGGTATAATGACGAGTAAAATTTTAAATAACAAGATACTTACATATTGTTGGGAAAATTTAGATACTAAGATAATTAAAGATTTATATTATAATATTCAAAAATTAATAACAAATTGGTTATTAATTTATGGTTTTACAATAGGAATATCTGATGCTATAATTGATAAAAAGAAATTAGAAGACATATATTCAATTATAGAGATTAAAATAATGGAGTCTGAAAAATTAATTACTGAGATGGAAAATAATCCTGAATCATTAATACCAGATATTTTTGAAAAAAATTTAATAGCATTATTAACATCACAAAAAGGACAAATACAAAAAATAATTAATGATTATTTTAAAAGTTATAATAAAGAAAATAATTTTTATTTGATGTATACTTCAGGAACAAAAGGTTCTGCTATGAATACATCAGAAGTTATTGGGTGTTTAGGACAAAATTTATTAGAACAAAAAAGAATAAAAAAAAAAGTAAATAATAGAACATTAGTACATTTATATCAAAATGATGATAGTGCATTAGCAAGAGGATTTGTAAAGAATTCATATTACAAGGGTTTAAATGCAGTAGAATATTTTTTTACAGTGATTGCATCAAGAGAAGGTGTAATAGATACAGCAATTAAATCAGTAATTGGACCAACAGAAATCATAATAATAGAAAATGGAGAAACAAAAAAGGTGCAAATAGGAGATTGGATAGATAATTTATTATTATTAAACACTGATAAGGTGAAGAAAGTTAAAGAAAAAGAGATGGAAATATTAGAATTAGATGGATTAGTGTATATACCAACGACAAATAACAAAGGAAAAATTGAATGGGGGCAAATTACTAATATAACAAGACATGATCCAGGAAAAGAGTTATTTGAAATAAAAACATTAAGTGGAAGAAATGTTATAGTTACGGAGTGTCATTCATTATTAATATGGAGTGAAGAAAAAAAAGAATTTGAACAAACATCAGCAAAAAATGTTAATTTGGGGGATAAAGTTCCTATTACTAAAAATTTATATTATGAAAATAATGAAATGAAATTAAATAATTATCAAGGATTAATAATAGGAATTTTTATAATACTTGGTAAATTAGATGATAATAGAATAATATTTAATGATGTTAATAATAATATATTAATAAATATAGTTAATTGTTTTAATAATTTGAATATAAAATATGAAATAGAAAATAATAATATAGTAGGATATTCAAAAAATTACAGTTTATTATTAAATAAGTTTAAAAATAATATAGATCCAATGTGTTTTACAGAATCATTGGAATTTATAATTAATTTAATAACAGGAATATTTTCATGTAATAATACTGTATATAATAACGCTATTATATTAAATTTACCAAATATTGATTTAATTAATGATATTAATTTCTGTTTATATAGATTAAATATATTTACAGTTATTCAATATAATGAAGAAATATCATTAATTATTTTTTCTGATAATTTAAAAATATTTAATAAAGCAATAACCTTAATTAATATTAATTATATTGATGATATCTTTAATATAATTGATGAATATATTAACATTAATGATATAATATTAGATCCAATTATATCAATTAATAACATTGATATAAAAAAATATAATAAAGTTTATGATTTAACAGTTCCATCAACTATAAATTTTGGATTAGCAAATGGCTTACATGTTGTTGATACATCAGATTCTGGATATTTACAAAGAAAATTAATAAAAGGAATGGAGGATATAATGATGTGTTATGACAAGACGATAAGAAGTAGTAATAATTCAATAATTCAGATATTTTATGGAAGAACAAATATAAATCAGGTATTATACAAGAGTGTAATAATAACATTGATAGAGTTATCAGATATAGATATTAAGAATAATTTTATATTTACGGAGAATGAGATAAAAGAGTTAAGTAAAAAATTTCATTATAATAAAGATGAGTTATTAAATTGGAATAATAAATTATATGAGAAATATAAATATTTTAGAGATGAATTAAGAAAATTTCAAAAAATATCAAATATGAATAATATTACATTAAATAATAATTATAAACTTCCAGTAAATTTAAAAAGAATAATTGATGATGTAATAAATATGAATATTACATCTGATGAATTATTAGATCCATTATATATAATACATGCAATTAATTATATATTAAAACCGGAAATAACAAATATAAATTTATTGCCAGAAAACTATGATATAAATAGTTTTAAATACAAAGATCAAGAAAGAGCAAAAATAATGTTAAAAATTGGATTATTTGAATATTTATGTCCAAAAAAATGTATAAATATTTATAAATTATCAAAACAAAAATTTGACATAATAGTAAAAAATATAATTAAATCTTTTTTAACAGCATGTATTGAGCCGGGAACAATGGTAGGAGTATTGACAGCTCAAACATTAGGAGAAATATTAACACAGATGAGTATAAATTATAATACAAAAATAATAATTCAGAAAAAAAATAAAAAAACAGGAAATATTAATATAATAGTCAGTGAAGTTGGAAATTTTATTGATGAGTATTATGAAAAATACAGTGAAAATATTATAAATATTCCTGAATATAAAAATTCAACTGAGTTTTGTTTAGATAACATAGAAGATGAAATATATATTTGTGGGGTTTCTAATGATGAAAAAGTAAAATGGAATAAAATTAAATATTTTAGTAGGCACAGTGCAAATGGAAATTTATTAAAAATAACTACATTAGGTGGTAGGATGATAACTACTACTAAAAGTCATAATTTTTTACAAAGATCTAAAGAAGGAATAATAAAGCCAATAAATGGAGATAAATTAAAAATAGGGGATAGAATACCAGTAGTAAGAAGTATAAAATTAGTAGTAAATAATGAAACTTTAAAAATTGGAGATGATGAATACAAATTAACAGAAGATTTAGGAATATTTTTAGGTAATTATTTATTAAATGGAAAAATAGTAAATGATACAATAATATTATCAAAATCATTTATAAATTTTACAATAGAAGATGTAATAGTAGAACCCCAAAAAAATATAATTATAAAAGAAATAAAATTAGTAAAAATGACAAGAGAAAATTTTTATAATAGTGAAAATTTAAACAAGAGAATACCTGAATTTGTGCATAATTCAAATATAAATTTTATAAGAGGGATATTAAAAGGTTTTATTGTAATAGATAATAAATTAAAGTTAAATAATTATATTAAAATCAGGATAATAAATAATGAATTATTAAAAGATATATCATTATTATTAAATTATTTTGGTATTTTTACAATAAATACAAATAAATATTTGAAAATTCCAAATAAATATTATAAAAAATTAGAAAATATTATATCAATCAATTTATCCGAATATTTAAAAGAAAATTCTAATGACTATTTTGACATGATCCCTGAATTATATAATACTATTTTTAAAATTTCTTTTGAACTGTATGGGCACCCAACAAAGTGCAGAAAAATATTTAATATTAATAATATTAAAATTAATAATACTATTCGCAGAAATACATTGTATAAATATATAAAAATGTTCAAAGAACATTCATGCTTCTTGGATAAATTTAATATTGTTATTAATGATATTCAATATTTAGAAAATATTGCTGATGGAGATGTTGTATGGGATAAAATAATTAAAATAGAAGAAATTAACGATACAAATAATTATGTTTATGATTTTACTATTCCGAATAATGAAACATTTATGACATATGAAGGTATATTTGTTCATAATACATTAAATACATTTCATGCATCAGGAGAAGGAGTTATTGGTATGCAAGGAATACCAAGATTTAGAGAAATTTTATCATATTCAAAAAATATTCAAACTCCTGGAATGTTTATAAAATTTAAACCAGAGATAAAGAGGGATGAATTGATAGTAAAAAAAATAGAAGCATATTTAAAACATACATTATTAATAAATTTAGTAAATGATTTAGATATAATATATGATCCATTAGGAAATAAATATATAGAAAAAGACAAAATAAATTTAGATAATATATTTTATTTAAATAACATGGTAGTGGATATAAAAAATTTATGTTGGTTATTCAGAATATCAATAAGTAGAGGTTCAATGTTAGAATATGATTTAACATTATTAGATATAAAAACAAAATTTATAAAATATTTAGATGATTTTATAAATAACGTAATATTAAATAAAAAAAAAATAATATTATCAAAAATATTAAATATTTGCATAATGTCAAATTATGATAATTCAGAATTTCCAATAATACATATAAGATTTGATATATTAAATCCAGAATATTTTTTATTAATAGAATTAAGTAACTATATTCTTAATAAAATTACAATAAAAGGTATTCCCACTATTGAAAAAATTTCAATAAAAAAACAAAAAAATATTGAATATGATTCAGATAACGCTATTCAAAAAAATACTTTTGAATATGTTCTTGAAATATTAGGACCTATCGACTTAAATAAAATAAAAACATTAAAACATATTGAATATAATTCTATTGAACCCAATGATATACATTATGTTTATCTTAATTATGGTATTGAAGCAGCTAAAAATTTAATTTTTTTAGAAATTTCTAAAGTTTATAAATCAGCAGGGACTGATATTAATGACGAACATTTACATTTTTTAGCTGATGTAATGACTAATAATGGTACAATTACAAGTATTGATAGACATGGAGTTAATAGATTAGATACAGATCCTTTAAGTAGAGCATCATTTGAAAATACTGTTGAACATTTATTAAATGCAGCAGCATTTAATGAAATAGATTATATGAGAAGTGTATCATCAAGAATAATGGCAGGAAGATGTTTTAAAGGTGGAACATGTTTATGTGATATATTGGTGGATAATGAAATGTTAGAAAATACGCAATATAATAGTCAAATAAATGTTAATAATATTATAACAAAAAATATAGAAGAAAATAGTACAATGAAAGATATAATTAATAAAAAATCAATAATTCCTTCAATTTGGATACCATAAAAAATTGAAAATTAAATGATTTAAAGATTTATTGTTTTATATATAATATAAATTATAATGAAATCACATCAAATACTTTTAAATTTTGACAAGATTGATATTAATAAGATTGTTTTTACAGAGTTAAAGGATACTGAATGGATAGATACTCAAAAGATAGCATATGTAAATTATTTAGATGAAAATAATAAATCAAAACAATTTTGTATAAAAACGCCAGAAATATGTATTGAAGATGGAGGAATACCAAATACAAGATTTCAAAAAGAAGATAAAGATCGTGCATATTTAAAATTTCCATTTTGTCATGAAAGAAAAAAAGAGAATATAATGAAATAGAAACATTATATAATAAACTAAAAGAGATAGATGCAATGTTTGATTCAGAAGTTATTAGAAAAAAAATATTAGGAGACAAATTATATAATCAATATACATATATTCCTATTATTAGAAATCCAGAAGAAGAAGATGAAGAAGAAAAAGAAAAAAATAAAGAAAAAAAAGAAAAATATAAAGCTCCAACTATGAAATTAAAAATAGAATTAGATTATAATAGTACTGAAGAAAATAAACCACCAAAATTAACAGTATATGAAAAAATAAAAAAAGAAAATAAAGAAATGACGTTTAATAATATAAGTGAGTTATATGAATTTGTAAAATTTAAATCAAATATTAAATGTATATTTAGTTTTAGTAAATTATATGCTTTTAAGAATAAGATTGGATCAGAAAAAAGAAAATATGGTATTACATTAAAATTATTATTTTTAACAATAAAAAGAAAATTAGATGACAATATTAAAAATAACAATCTTGAAAATCCATTTGATAGTGATAATGATAATGATAATGATAATGATAATGATAATGATAATGAAGAAATAAAAAATATAAATCCAGTAGTTCATAAATTAAATATATCAGATGATGAAGATACTGATAATGAAAATTAATTAACAACATATATTTATTTTATTAAAAAATATTATATTTAAATAATATTATTTAAATATAATATAAAATAAATAGAAGGTTATAAAAAAAAAATAAATGAATAAATATATAAATGAATTTATCATTAACGTTAGAAAAAAAGAAGTATAAGACTCATTTTATTTATTTAAAGGATAAGAATGTAAATTATTTAGAGGAGTTAAATAATTTAAATATATCTATAAATGATAATAATATTATACTTACGACATTAGAAAAATTAGAAAACACAAATAATAGTATTATAGGAAAAATAAATAATAATCAAAAATGTGATTTATGTAAAATTAAAAATAAAAAAAAAATAAAAGAGTTATCTTGTGGTCATAATTTTCATTATTCGTGTATTAATAATAAGTTTAAATATGATTTATATAAAAAATGTATTATATGTAATACTGAAAATATTACTCAAACATTACTTTAATTATAATTAAATATTTATAATTATTTAATTATAATTAAATATTTATAATTATTATATAGATATGATTTTTTTTAAAGAAAAAAAATTATGGATTGTAATAATATTATTTGTTATAATGTTAATAACATTATTATTATTTAATAATCAATATCAAGAAATACCAATTAAAAAATTAAATAAAAGAAAAAAAATTCATACATCAAAAAATATAAAAATATCATCAAATTTAAGCAAAAAATTAAAAAAAAAATTAAATAATGTAAAATATTCTAATAATAAAGTAAATAGTTTCCCACCTAAATATAAAGAAATATATATACCAACCATAATAAATAATAATATCCAAAAAAAATATATAATAAAATTATATTTCGCAACATGGTGTTCCCACTGTAATAATATAAAACCTTTGTGGGAATCTTTGAAAAATAAATATAATATTATCGACTTTCAAGATATTGATTGTTCTAATAATAATCCTACTGAATCTTATATTACTGGATTACCAACTATCGTTAGTTGTGATAATAATAATAATCAAATATATGAAGTCTATGAAGGAAATAATAATTTATCCGATATAGAAAATTTTATTAAAAAATTTATATAATAATTTAATCAATAATATAATATATTATTAAAAAATATTATATTATAAAATATTATAATGGAACAAAATAATCAAAATGAACATAATGATAATAATGAACAAAATAATCAAAATGAACATAATGATAATAATAATATTATTAATAATAATGATAACAATATTAATAATAAAGATCATATTTACTATGAAGAAAACAATATAGATAAAAATCAAAAGATATATCATGTAAATAAAAATACTTTAAAATCTTTTATATTAGAATGGTTATCTTTAGATGATCAAATTAAACTTATTCGAAATAAATTAAAAGAAATTTCAGATGAAAAAAAACAATATGAAAGTCAAATATTAGAATTAATGTTAGTTCTTAATCAAGACACGATACAAACAGATAAAGGAAAAATAGAAAAAAATGTTAAAAGAACAAAAATGTCATTAACTCCTGAATTAATAAAAAATACATTATCTGATTTATTAAAATGCAATCAAACAGCTGATTTATACACAAATAATATATTAGACAAAAGACAACAAAAAGAATTAATTACATTAAAAAGAAATAAACCAAAAAAAGAAAAAAAACAAAAATAATAAATAATTTATTTTTTAATAAAAGAATATAAATAGTTTATATCATAATAATGTATATTATAATGATAATATATGAGAAATCATATGATTTTAAGATTAAAAACATCAATGAGAGGAGTAATAAAATATATTTTATTACTCAATTTTTTATTCACAAGAGTGTTAATAGGAATGATGAATTAAAATTATGTTTAATTAAAAATTTGCAAAATGTTAATTTAGATAAAATTATATTATTAAATGAAACTATATATTCTGACAATGAACTTGGTATTGATAAACTTCAAGACAATGAAAAAAATAAATTAATTCAAATTAATATTAATAAAAGATTAGAATATAGTGATATATTTGAATTTGTTGAAATAAAAAATTTACAAGGATTTATTGTTTTTGCAAATAGTGATATTTATGTTGATGATAGTATTTTTATATTACATAATTCTTATCTTGAAACTGAAAAATTAATGATATCATTATTAAGATTTGAAGATACTAATACAATATTTGGTCCAAGATTTGATAGTAATGATACATGGATATTTCATAGTAATAATAATATTGAGAAGAGTAAAAGGAATGGTTTTAAATTTTATTTTGGTAAACCTGGATGTGATAATAAATATAATTATTTGGTTAAAGTTTTAGGATTTAATATAATTAATTGTCCAAGATATATAAAAACATATCATTGTCATAAAACAAATATAAGAGATTATAATAATAATGATAGAGTAGATAGTCCATTTTTATGTGTAGAACAATTAGATTATTCTACATTATTATTAAATAATACATATTATAATAGTATTATTTTAAATAGTAATTATTTGGAAAAATATAATTTTAATGACAATAATAAATTCAGAGATTATTTAATAGATAAAATTAATAAAAATAATAATTTTTTAATTCCTCGAATTTCCAGTGTAGAAAATAATATAGCCCTAATTGGTTATAATTTACAAAATGGTATTATTAATGATAATATAATTAAAATAATAGATGAAATTGTCCCAATAATGAAAAACAATGCAGGAATTAAAATAACTGACGTAAATAGTTTAATTAAATATAGTAATTTATATTTAGAAGCTTTTGAAAATTGCGATATGTATGCAAATTGGGAACCACATGGTAATTATATTAAATATATTCAAGAATCTCATGATTTTATAATGTCTAAGTATATTAAAAATACTATATGGTGGTGTATATTTGACATTTATCATCATATTTATTCTAATCCATGGACATTAGCATTAAAGGGGAAAAGAATCTTATTAATAACAAGTTTTGTAGATAGTATAAAGGAGGTAATAGATATAAGAGAAAAAATATATGGAATAGATTTATTTCCAGAATGTAAATTTTTATTTTTAAAACCGCCTATTACAAATGGAAGTAATGAATCCAAAGAATTTATTGATGAATTAAATGATTTAAATAAACAAATAGAAAATATTATTGATGATTTTGATGTTGCACTTATTAGTTGTGGTGGTTATGGTAATTTAGTATGTAATAGTATATATAAATTAAATAAATCTGCTATTTATGTTGGAGGTGTTCTTCAGATGTATTTTGGTATTTATGGAGATAGATGGATAAAAGAGAGAAAAAGTATATTAGATTTATATATAAATGAATATTGGAGAAGACCAAAGGAAAATGAAAGACCAATAAATTATAAAAATATAGAAGGTGGGTGTTATTGGTAATAATAATTTTTCTCTATCACATATGGAATAAATCATATAGCCTATTCAGATAGAAATAATTATAAATAATAAAATATTATTATTTATAATTAATTATTTATATCACATAATTTTATAATATTTGTGATAAATTCATATGCTTGTTTTTTATTATTTTCAATATCTTTTTCTAATTGTTTTATAAGTGAATCATTATATTCACAATATTCAACAATTTTTTTTTGACATTCAAATGAAGGAATTATAATTTTTATATTACAAATATATTCTTTTGAAATATGTTGTATTCCAACACCAATAAAACCATTTTGTAATATTTCTATATTATTTAATAGATAATAATATATATATTTTGTTACTTGATTATTAATTTTAATTATAAAATTATCAGCTGAACATGAAAACATACTACTATATTTTATATTTGCAGTTCCTCCTGTTCCAATAATTAAAGATTCATCATTATAATCACATTCATTACAATATTTACTACAGTGTTGAGATGATGTATAAAATGGATAATTTCCATTTGTTTCTCCATAAGAAGATTGTCTTTTACTTTTAGGTAGAAATTTACAAATATCGCCTAACTTTTTAATATTATTCTTATTAAATATTTTTTGATTATTTAAACAAAAATTATTTAACATTTTCAATTCTATAATTTTTTCATTACTTGTTTTAATTGCTTTTTCATATATAAAATCTAAATATTTTATAATTTCTTGTTGCCTTTCAATTGTAGGAATAGGAATTTTTAAATTTTTAAATGCATCTATATCTAAATTTTTTTGTGCTGTTCCTCTAGCACAATCATATATAATTTTATGATTTTCAAATAAATAATAAGCAATATATTTATGTAATACACTATCTATTTTTGGCTTTACTGATAATCCACTATCATTTAAAAATATTTTTTCATCAATAAGTCTAATACATTTTGTTGATAATGCAAATCTACCAATTAATATATTATATCCATCTCTATTATATGTATTTGTAGAAAACATTGCTCTTCCGCTACCATAAACAGAATATTCTCCATCAATATTATTACTTTTTACAATTCTTGTTCCATAATCAATACTACATATTTCTTCTAATGTTTTTATTATAACTCCATTTTCATATTGTTCTTCTTCTGTGTCATCTTTTATATATTCTGTATAATTTAATGAATATAAATTACTTGCTATTTTATCAATATTAACTTCAACTAATAGATTTTTAATATCTTCATATGGGTTATAATCATAAAATTTAACTTTAGTTGTTTGGTGTATTTTTGAAAAATTATATTCTCTACTATTTTTTTTTATTTTAGTTTCTAATACTTCTAATCCATCTCTTTTTTTTACAAAATAAAATATACACGTTTTTATAGTTGTATATGTAAATATTCCTGATGGTAAATATATAATTTCTTTTAAATCACATGTTTTCATTAAATATTCTCTAATAGCTACCAGTGTTGTGTTTGTTTTTGAAAACAAATCCTGGCCATCAGGTAATACAATTGCACATTTTCCTCCATCTTTAAGCATATAAATAATTGCTTGAATAAATAAAGATACAGCATTATCACTTTTAATTGGTATATATTCATTTTTTAATGAACTTTGAAATTCTTCATATTTTAATCCTTTAATTCCGAATGGTGGATTTGCTAGTATATTGTCAAACTTTCTTGTTATTGGAACTCTTATACTATCTCCTTTATCCAAATTTTCAAACATATGTCCTGATGATATTAACATGTTTGATACTGCTAATTGATATGTATCTGGTTCTAATTCTTTTCCATATATTCCTTCTGTTTTTATAAAATCCCAATTAGGTTTAATATTTTTAGTATCTGCTTGATGTAATATATATTGTAAATAAGTAATTAAAAAACCCCCTGTTCCCATTGTAGGGTCACAACAAGAATCTATTTTTCCATTAGGATATATTTGAGGATTTATTAATTTAACCATCATTTTTTTTATTAATGGTTGAGTAAAAAATTGTCCTAATACTTTACCAGTCATAATATCTTGAATAACTTCTTCATAAGCATTGCCTAAAACATCATATTCTGTATTTGATAAATCAAGAGAATTTAATTTATCAATTAATTTTTTAAAAGTTGTTTTGTGTTGTATATCAAAACATTTGTCTTTTAAAAATATATTTTTTGTTGATGGATGACATGATAAAATAATATCCCATAAAAATTTCATTAAATTTGGTATATCATCTTCTTTTTCTTTAGTTAGATTACTAAATCTTACTATAGTTAATAATCTTTTTTTATTATGTTCTATAATATTTTCTTCAAAATAAAAAGAGAAATCATATTTATAATTATCAATATCAATATCATTATTAAAATGTGGTTCAAGTAATTTTAATATTAATAAATAAGATAAGTTTCTTAATGCTTTTTCACCTGTTATACCTTCATTATCTCTCATTATATTTAAACAATTTTTAAATACATTAATTAATATAGTCTTATTATCAGCTTTATTCTCTTTTATTTGACATATTTGTTGTATTTCTGTCAATGATATACATGGAACTTTCTTACTTTTGTGTCTTGTAAAATCTATTTTTTGATTAAATATCTTTTTACACAATTCACAAGAATATTGTTTTGACATTCTTTATATATTTATATAAGATATTATTTCTTTATAATAAAATAAATTCAATTTTATATAAAATTATATAATAAAGTATTATTTTCTTGATATTTTATATAGTATTATTTAATAATTTTATTTTTTTATTATGTATGAATATTAGATCTCTTAAATTATTTACATTATAGTAATCAATCCATAAATCATCAGAAGGAAATAAATTATCTATTATACATAATTTAGAACATAAAATAGTTAAATCTAAACAATAAATATTTAAATTGGGATATATTAATAAATATTCATTAATTTTATTTTTACAAGTTTCTAAATCATAATATATTCGATCAATACTTAAATATTCTATCCAATTTGTAAATTGTTCTTTAAATATTATTTGAGGTTCTTTTGATAATCGATTATCATTATCACATAATTCATAATAACTTTTTATATTTTTTATATTTTTATCAGCAATTATTTTTTTTGCTTTTTCATATGTAATAGTATTTTCTGATAATAAATTTAATAATATAGATTTTATATTATTTGTGCCTAAATATTCATTTGAATTATTTTCTTTATTTATATTTGATATAACTCTATTTTTAAAATCTATTTCTTCAAATGGAATTTCAATATCATATAATAAATATTTTAATACTTCTATTATTTTTTCATAATTATTATAATTATTTTCATCAATATATACTGGTAATGATACAATTAATATTTTTTCTTTATTTGCTCCATTTATACCTAATTCATCGGGTCTAATGCCTCTACCAATACATTGTTTAATATCTTGAATTGATAATTTAGGATCACTTATATATATAAAATCTAAATTTTTAAAATCATATCCCATGCTATATTTAGCAACAACATAACCAATACTGTTAATCATATTTTCATAAACTTTTATATTTTTGTAATCATAATTTAATATAATTTCTTTTTCCATGCCGTTCATTAAACCCTACCAAACCTCTATAAATGTTGATAAATACTAATTATATATTAATATTTATTTTAAACAACAATTATAAAGTTTCTTTATACTAACTATAGTATGTTTGGTCGGTTTATTAA
>Ga0214919_10003648_pt1 | contig 23063 bp, 24 predicted proteins | sample LL1503_MetaG_FD_177994 | JGI IMG/M metagenome (GOLD analysis project Ga0214919, IMG submission 177994) | Freshwater microbial communities from Lake Lanier, Atlanta, Georgia, United States - LL-1503 | ecosystem: Environmental > Aquatic > Freshwater > Lake | place: USA: Georgia | collected... | reverse complement strand
AATTTCAATCTCTACTACCTCCTCCCTCTTTGTAAGAGCCTCCAGCAGATCCGCAGCGTATGCTTTAATAAAATCGCTTTTATAACCGCCACCACCCTGAAGTCCTACAATAGTAGCCTGAACATCGGGCAGCATGGATTGACCTGGATTAAATCCTGCTGGGGCGGCCATCTCTAATAGAGTTGTGAATTTATAGCCTGGTTCTGGCGCGAACTGATCACACGCGCCCCCAGCCAGTCCAGCGAAACCGCTGTAGCCAGAATCTGCTCCTTATGATGACCGATAGATTTACGATAGAATTTAGTTCCGGGAATGATGAGCCCCTGAACTACATCACTACAAGAGGATTCAAGCGCCACCGCATGCTCTCCATGTTCTATTGCGTATTCCACGCCGGCCAGAAGGGCCAGCCACTCAGCATCAGCCTTAGACCCCACATTAGAAAGAGTCACCGTGCTCCGAAGAATGGAAGTATGGGTGGAGGGGATCAGAACTCGCGATACAGTGGCCTGGTAAAAACGAAAACTGCTGCGGACCTGAACAACCGAAAAATGAGAAGGAAAGTGGAGAAAGCGGCCGCAGATCTTTGTATAGGGGAATTCCATTATACAAGACTATCAACTTGGGTTTAGACCGAAGCGTTTGATCCGGGCCTCACGGATCTGAGCCGCTGTCAGGGGCATTACAGTTGTATTGGATACCTCTGGTTCTGGTTCTGGTTCTGGTTCTGGTTCTGGTTCTGGTTCTGGTTCTGGTTCTGGTTCTGGTTCATGTTCAGGAATACCTCCTTCGGGTTCCAAGAACTCCAGTTGAACTTCCCCTCCCAGTCGGACGCAGCCAGGGGGCTCCACGGCCTCTATAATGGCGCAGATCTCATAGCCTCCCAGTTCTTCCAAGGGCACGGAGAGCATGGTGCCAGCTTCCATGGTATGGAAGCGGTCCAGATAGTGCTCTACTGCCGCACGTAGATCCGTATGATAGCCGGCATTGTCCATGGGCCTTACACTTAAGCGAATGGCCTGCGGAATCTCTTGGCTCCAAGGTTCTATAGAGACCAATTGATCCTCCTGAAGTCCCATGTGCTCCAAAATCCATCGGGGCGCATACATATATTCGGAGGAATCCGAGGAGCCGATGGCCGCAATGCGACTCAGATCATTCTCAAAGTTGGTCAGTTTGACCAACATGGACGTCCCAGGTAGATACAGATCCATCCATTCAGTTAAAACAGTCTGCGGAACAATGATCTCATCGCCGCCCTCTTGAATTCCTGTCTGTTCCAGAAAGCTCAGAGGCCGAATAGCAAGAACTTTAGAGGTCATTGTGCTGTTATTGGGTGCTCAATAACATCAATTTTATCTGTTACATTTATAGAATGTCAAGTCGGAAAGATAAGGTTCTTGAGGAAGTTCCTAAGCCAGAAACAGCAATAACAATAGCAACAATAACAAGCGCCATCATTCCACGAAAAGGGTGTTTTGGCTGTGGAAGGGAGACCGAGGAGGAGCGCTATGAGGCCGTTCTTCAGAGCGCTGCGGTAGAGGAACAGTTCAAGAACAGTATTCGCCGCCGTTATATCAATCTTCTATCCGAGTTCCGAACAAGAGCCTTTCATTATTCTCTTCTATATCACCTGGGTCACCTCATTATTACGGTCGGCTCCCTGGTCGTCCCCGCACTCCTATCCGTCCAATATACCACTACGTTGGCCGACTATCAGACCAGGATCTATTGGCTAACCTGGACCCTGTCCCTCCTTGTGACGACTTTTAATGGAGTTCTCGTGCTCTTCAAAGTGGACAAGAAATACCACTCGTTTCATACCACCCTGGAACGTCTCCGATCCGAGGGCTGGCAGTATCTGGAACTCACAGGGCGCTATGCCGGCCACCTTCTTCACAATGGCGAAGAGGCCAGTCACAAGAACCAGTATCGGTTTTTCTGCCACTATGTGGAAAAAATCAAGTTGGCCCAGGTGGAAGACGAGTATTTTAAATACGAAGACAGTAACAATCCATTGACGCACACCCCTTCTACTGCGAAGCAGAGTGCGAAAGATCCCAGTATCGTGCTACCCTCCATCAATGAGGAATTGGCCTCCTTTCAGCCGCCCCAGACCGTCAAGGAGGTCATGAAGGGGCTCATTGCCACTACCAATGAAGTCATCATTCCAATTCCTCCAGATAATCTCAATCAGAAATAGAGGCGGAGGATGGTTCTTCGCTGTCAATGCGATCCATCATGTCCAGTAGAACCCGAACCCCATCAGGCATTCTGTAAAGAACATCTACTGAGGTGTCCTACCCGATCTCCCCTGTCAGGGTCCGAGCCTGCCTATGGATCGGATAAATACAATAAGACTATTGAAATGTTGGATTCTCATAACTGCTTTGCGTATGCGGTCAACCATGTGGATATTCCCGAAAAGTCCAAATGTAACAAACAGGGGTGTGATGTCCCCTTCCATCAGCCAGGGCGACAATCGGGCTATCCCAAGTGGTCCCAAGTCAGGGGAAAGCGTTGCCCAGACCTGATCGGACGACTCAAGGGGGATATTCCTACTATCTATAGATCCACGTTTACACAGAAGTGTAAAAAGGGATTTAATAAGATTGCGATTGTGGTGGATCCCAAGAGCGACTATCACTGTTATCGGCAGGATGCCGATGGCATGTGGTCGCATAAGCCAGGCGGCACCAACGTCACGCGCGTAGATGCCTCTAAGCGGCCGATTTACAACCCCGAGCTGGCAGATCGCGATTATAGCAAAGACTCGGGTCTGAACTATAAGAACTTCTGTTCGTATTTGTGCGTTCCGATGAGGACTCCGAAGCTTAAGCGGGGCGGCCGGCGCTCTTCAACCAGGCGCCGGCATAGGTCCGGATAATCAGATTGTCAGGATACAGCTCCGCTAAGCCCTGAATCGCATCGTAGCGCTCAAAGGGATTCAGATTACACATCTTTCGTAGAACCCTGTATCCCGCTGACTCAGACCCCGTAAACTCAGGGGGGAACTTGTAGGTAGGCCATAGACTCAACTTGATGATCATTCCCACGATCATGGAAGCAATCGCCCATGAATCGTTCATACGCCAATGGGACTTGAACCAGCCGGCATAGTCCGAGTTCTGATAGGCCTTGCTACCGTCCATAAAGGCCTTAATCTGTCTCCTCTGTTCGTCCTTTGTGATTCCGAGAGCAGCCCTCTGCTTCTTCAAGATGGGCTTCTCATCCAGCATCTCCTCTATGAGCCGCGGCATCGTAGGAATATCTGCATCCGGATCCACCTGTTTCTTATACCGCACATTCATCAGCAGATAATCAGGACTCTCTTGGGTCAGTTTTAACGTATAGGAGTGGTATAGACGGTTCTCGGGATCGGGCTCCGTGGCCACGTTAATGGCCAAGTTCCAATCCACGAACTTGGCCTTCTGATCCTTGTCCAACAGCACATTTCCGCTGTGGAGATCCATGTGGCACAGGGAGTTTAGAAGGAGAAGGGTCACGGCCTCCAGGCCACTGACAACAAAGTTGCGAAAGTGGAATTTATGGACGTTTATTCTATAGGTGTCCACGGCCTCTCCGCCATAATTCATTCTCAGAATGCGCAGATGGGAGATATCCTTGCTCTTGACAATGTCACAGGATCCCAGTTCGGGCTCCGTTTGAACAATGGCGGGTTTACACAGAGTATCTGGCACCACAAAATAGTCATCCCATAGAGGGATCTCCTGAATGCGCTGAGCGAGTTTGAATTCGGTCTGCGCATCCTTTGCCGATAGGAGTTTGTCCACCTTTTTCTCAGAGCCCTCCTTGTCGTTCCTGGGAATGGAAATGGAACTGCGGGGAGCACAGTCAAGGGGTGGCATATACACACAACCATAGACACCTGTTCCCAATAGGTTCCCTCCGGTGAACATACCTCTACCAGGATGTGCTAATTTGTTCCACGGATAAAACACCCTAAATCATCAGGATGATCACCCAGGTGCTCTGGGTCTGCGTTGTATTGCTACTGGTCGTGGCCTTGCTGGAAGTCTTTTATCCCCAGGTGTTAAATGAGGGATTTGAGACACTTTTGAATGTCGGAGACAGCACCTTTTGGTCTCTCAACATGCCCAGGCGCGGCGATGTGGGCTACAATGTCAAAGACGAAGAGGCAGGCTATATTCGGGATCCCCGTTATTTTGCGGACTATGTGGATGTCCAGGGCTTAGGCGTCAAGCACGACTTCTGTCGGATGGTTCAACCGATAGGAGGCCAGGACAAGGACAAGTTCTTTGCGTGTGCTCTGGGCGGCACAGCGGGTCTATCCTCCGTGTCCTTCAAGACACAGGCCGTCAAACAGGGATTCCAGATCAGCCGCGATGACTATATGAACATGACGAGCTATAAGACCCTCGGATACTGTCGGATCTTAAAGCTGACCGAGTTCCAGACACCCTTTCAGGCCATCTGCACCGCCTCTACGCCCAATGGATTCAAGTCCTCCGTCCTGGATACCCAGGACGCCAAGCCGCCCGACGAGATCCAGACCCTCTTGAATTTCTACCAGGGCATTCTCATCTGGTTACGCCTCATTGACGATATGAATGACTATGCCCAGAATTTAACCATTCTGGGCGCAGGATCCATTGGTGTGATAGAGACGCCGCCCAAACCAAAGGTGGCCCGGACTCTGACCTTTGACGGGGCCTCTCAGTTCCTCAAGGTGGGTGATTCGGCCGATATGACCTTTGGCACTCATATTGATCTACGGTATATGCGCACCGTGTGCTTCTGGGTCTATTTTGACGAGTTCACCAATAATGCGCATATTTTTGATTTTGGGAACGGAGCCGGCAAGGACAATATCTTTATGGGAATCATAGGACGCGGCAATGAGGTCGCCACCATGGACCCCATTCAGCTGGGCTGTCAATTAGAGAATCAGACAACGGTTCCGGCCAAACCCTCCGGCGCTCAGAACGTGGATGAAACAACGCCTCAGAACTTGATGGAGACCACGAGCGCCAATGTGAATGACTTTGACTGCCCCTCCCTTGAAGTCTACGGTAAAACAATGCCTCCCGTTCAGCCCTTTGCCATGCCCAAATTCCAGGCCAAGACGGCCGATCTCCTGTATGAAGTCTGGGACACTCGGCAGCGCAAACTCCATGTTCAGCTCAAGGATGCCATTCCTCTCCAGAAATGGACCCATGTGTGTATGACCACCGCCAATCAGGATGCCGCCAGGCCCACACTCCTGTTCTATATCAACAATGTCAACGTGAACACGGAACCGGCCGCATGGCTCCCTCAGAACAATAAGTTAACGAGCAACTATATTGGCAAATCCAATTGGTCCAATGTGACGAGCAATGAAGCCAATCCCGATGAGTTCTTTAGAGGCCAGCTCTTTGATTTCCGCGCCTACAATACGCCCATGACAGCTTCTAAATTGAAAGCGACATTTGAGTGGGGCCAGGCGTATCTTGGACTAACGAAGCCGAAAGAGGTTCCGTCTTGAACCATTCAGTCAATGTAGTTGCGATTTGCCCCCTGGTCTCCCCTACAGTTCCCTTATACAGAGGATACAGCCAGGACACTACATCACCCGCTCCACAGAGCTGCTGGCAGCCGCCGTCCACCTTGAGCTCATTCTGGAACTCTATGACTCGGCAGCCCTTAGGAACAGCCCACAACTTGGCCCAGTGCTCCTCCTGCTTCGGCAGATTATAGAGGATCACGAGGGAGGCCCCCACGAGTCCCCGAAATCCGTCCAGGCCATAGGTTGTTCTCAGAACCTGTTCTACCGACCAATCCGTCGGTAGCAGAGGTTTTATCACCGTCTCAATGAACTCCGGAATGAGAATCTCATCCACAAGCACCACGCACTTGCGATCCCTGCTATTCGTCCATTCAGGCCATGCGGACCGAAGAGCCCTGATCTCATTTACACTCAGCTCTAATGAATCCGGCATGAGCCCAATCGCCTCCTTCGCATAGACAACCCCTGTCGGCGTCCAGGCAATTGCAGGAATAGCCCCCACGATTCCCTTCCTCAGCACAAAGGCCTGAAGAACATTTACAGACTGCGGCATAACAAACAGGCTGGGCTTCCGCGCCTGATCCAGCTGTCCGTATAACTGGATAGCATACGAAAGATAGTGGAGACAATACAGATCTATATTGGTCATCTGCTTCACAGTGGGGCACGGAATATTCAACATGGACTCCGTCCAATCACACGGACTAATAAAGGAGATCCCCAGATCCCGCCCCACCTTCTGGGCATAGTCGTCGTTCTTAAGGTAGACCTTGTTGTAGTCATACACGACCCCCGAGTTCGTCACAAAGGCGTCGGACCACTTAAAGACCTTGAGGGGACTTAAAGACGACGTATTGGGGACTCCGGGCGCCCATTTGAACCGGTTCTCCCGTGCCAGCATGACACAGAAGGTCTCCACCTTCTTCTCGGGGCCCCGGAATGCGACTGTCGTGGACCGAGGACTTAAAGAACATAGGGCATCGGATCCGTCCACTTGGTCCAGTTCTACGATGGCGCAGGGATGGACATACATATACATGCGGGCGGGCACAATGTCCGTTGGATTGTAGTTACGAATGGCCGTCTTGTGGACATGGACGGTCTGGATTGTGTGGCAGGGATTGGAGACGGCGAAGCGCATGCCGAACATGTCCCCCGTGAATCGGTTGTCACACCCGGCGGTCCCCAGCTTATACGAAAAGGTGTCCCATTTCCAGTCACGGCTCTTGACGCTGTCGCTCAGACAGATCCAGGCGTCCTGGGAATCGGGACGCGGCCCGAAGATCTTGAGATCGTCGGCGGACTCCTGTTCGTCCCACCGTAACAAGGCAAAGAGCTTGTCCTCAAGGGATACTGAGTAGAGGTGCCGGAGTGTGTCATTACAATAGATATCGGCATTGGCATAAATAACAATGGTATTGGGCGGCACTTTGTCATAGGTGTATTTGAGAAGATCCCTATACGTCAGACGGGTCTTGAGAATCTCCTGCACAATCTTTTCAGATCCCTTGGCTCCTGACCACTCATATTTGAGATCGGATTCATTGAGCAGAACAATTTTATCAATGTAGGGACAGGCCATATTGTTCTTGAGACACTGGCGAACCTCCTTGGCTCGCTTGGTTACGGAATGAATAAAATACTGTGTGAGGAGCCAGATCTGAGGCACAGACGGAGACTCTGTTTGAAAGACCATTCCGTTCTTGGCGAACTGAGCCACTCGGGCCTCTGAGAGAACCGATCCGGCTGGCATATTGACAATGCGATAATGGAGCAGCAGGGATATACAGGCCACGGCATCTGCCTGTGTTCCAGTCCAGGGCGTCTGGATCACAGGAAATTGGCCAGCCAGTTCCTCCAAGATACCGATGCTGATGCCCAGATTGATCCAATCCGTCCTGGGCCTCTGTTCATAGACAGCCTTGGTGATAAATAGATTCATCCGCTTTTTACTCAGATGCACAAAGTCTCCGTCCTTGAGTTCCGTTAGAATGACAGCATGGATCTGGGTCTTCTTCTGCCACTTGAGATAGTCTTGGACTGATGTGACAATTCCATCATAGACGCGTATCTTCGCCTCTGGCAACCCCTCATGGAGCCATACGAGGGTCCGAAGATCCTTCTTAACAACAGGCCTACAGTTGATAATGGGGGGAACTGGCATTATGTATAAAACGATTCCATTATTTAGGTTGGTTTATTCTCGTTCCTTAAGTAGAATGGCAGGTCAACAGAATGCTACTGTTGGTTTCAATCAGCCGGCGGGACCCGATTACACGGATCAGCAGAATACTGTCTTTGGATTCTGGAATTCTAAGGGACAGCTTAAATTGGGCGGCAATCCTGATATCTCCAACCAGTATGTTAGCCCCGCCACACAGCCCCAGTTCAACGTGCGCCGAGGCGGTGATACCTCCCAACTGACTCGGAATGCGGAAAATAAGACCCTGTTTAATGCGCTCAACGCCCAGTCTGTCCAGGTCCAAGCCAACAAGAGGAGTTGGACAGCACCTATCTTTAAGTCGCATCAGGATCTATTAAAATATGTTCAGGCCCAGTATACCCAGCAGCTTCCAGGGACCCCGAGGGCGCCGACCAATTATAACATCGGAACTCTCTTTCCACCCAATCTATGAGGCCCATGTTTTGATGGCCTCTTTTTACTCCAGGTGCATTTGCTGGAACAGCTTTGCGTCGCCTAATGATACGCTTAGGTGCCGGCTGCTTGTCTTCAACGACTGCGATTGTTGTGACTGGTTCTGCGACTGTTGTGACTGTTGTGACTGTTCCTGTATCTTTTGCTGCTGACTTTGGAGAGCGCTTAGGCTTACTCTGCTTCTCAGCTCGGACGACTTCGTTTCGTCCAACGGGATTAACGGTGCCGAGCCAGGCATCAACACGAGGTTGGATTCGCTCTTGGAATCCCGCATCCAGCTGGAGGGCTCCGCTGACAAGAGCACCGATTCGGATTGGCTCCTTGGCACTGGAGGACCATGGGAGACAGAGGGAGTCGTAGTAGTAGACAGTGGTGCCGCTGACAAGACAGGGGACTCCATTGATGACTTGTTGTTCATAGGTAGTCATTCAAACACTTACTTTATACTTAAGCAAGTGTTTGAATCAAATTTATGGTCTACGCACTATAGGTCTTATAAGACCCATTATAAACTCCACCCGACCACCTATCCGTATACAGGGGAAGCCCCCATTCCAAATCATTTGTCTTGGGCCTCTGCTCTATCCATAACCGATTCCCTTCAATTGTCAGAGGATTCTTGTAATACATGCCATCGTCCACATACAACAAGGGATCTTGTTCTTGGACGTACCGAAGACGGATAGGGTCTGGCTTTGATTCAGGCTCATCTGTCTGTTTCACATGAATGTCTACTTGATTTAAAACCAAGACCTCACGACTTTCCTTGGTTCGTGTCAACAAGAAAAATACACACAGAACCCCTATGACAATCGCAAAATGCGTCCATTTGAGCATCTCTACTTAAGAATCCTATTAGAAATCCGCCTCCAGATCAAACTCCTGTTCCTTTGCACTGGAGCCGACGTTGGCCTTGGCATACGTGGACACCCGCTTCTCAAAGAAGTTGTCCTTGCCCTGGAGACCAATCTGCTCCATGAAATCAAAGGGATTCGTGGCATCAGGATAGACCTTTCCGTAGTTCAGTTGGCTTGATAGGCGATTGGCCACAAACTCAATATACTGGCTCATGAGTTTCGCATTCATGCCAATAAGATCACAGGGGAGCGACTTGGTGATGAACTCCTTCTCAATCTTGACGGCCTCCCGAATAATCTTGTGAACCTTGGCCTTTGGCACCTTCTCCACAATCTCCTCATACAGGGCGCACGCAAAGTCCGTGTGGAGCCCCTCATCCCGGGCAATGAACTCGTTACTGAGCGTGAGACCCGGCATGATTCCCCGCTGCTTGAGCCAGAAGATGGCGCAGAAGGAGCCTGAGAAGAAGATGCCCTCCACCACGGCGAATCCAATGAGCCGCGTGGCAAAGTTCTCCTCCCGCGTCTCAATCCACTTTTTGGCCCAGTCGGCCTTCTTAGCCACTGCAGGAATCGTCTGAATGGCCTTGAAGGTCTCGTCCTTGAGCTTCTTATCCTCAATATAGGTATCAATCAGCAACGAATAACTCTCCGAATGGATCTGCTCAATGGCGTTCTGGATACTATAGAACGCCCGGGCCTCCGCACACTGGACCTCGCTCATGAAGCGGGTGGCCAGGTTCTCCTGGACAATTCCATCGGAGCCGGCGAAGAATCCCAGAATGTTCCGGATGAAATACTGTTCGTCCTTGGTCAGTTTGATCCAGTCCTTCATATCCTTGCTCAGGTCAATCTCCTCAGGAATCCACATGACGCTACAGTGATCCTTGTATTTGGCGAAGAGCTTGGGCTTGAGCACGGGAAACAGGGTAAACCGGTGCGGATTGGGGACCAAGATGGGCTCCACAAAGGCATCCGCCAGAGGACTTAAAGAGAGTGCCGGAACGGCTGCGCCCCCGTTTCCCTTGAGAACGGGACTTGTTGCGGGACTTTTCCCAGTGATGACTGGATTGACAACGGACATTGGACGTACTGAGGGGTTAGAAATTTGCTTCATGGTTGGTCGCATCTTGACAAATACGCTGCTCAAATTTTATCAGAATACACAGTAGTAATGGGATGTCTGAGGCCCTGATTGGATATTCTGCCGCGTCTGTGTCCATCGTTGCCTTTGGCACACAATTTATCCATACTTTACGCTGTAGTTCTATAGAAGGAATCAGCATAGGGAGAACGCTGCTTGATACCGTCAGCCTGGGTCTATGGGTCGCTTACGCAACTAGAGTGGAAGATATCCCACTTCTAATTGCGACAGGATGCGAACTCATGTTAAGTCTGTGTGTGTGCGCCATTATTTTGCGCCATCACTTTCAAAAAATAGGTTGCTGGACCTTGTATATAGCCGACAGCGATTCTAAGACCGAAGAGGGCATTGTGGTGGTAGTCAGCGCGCTCAGAACCCATAAAAGGCCGCCACCTTCGGATTCAGCAGAAACGCCTTCGGATTCAGATCGTGAATGTATAGCGATTCCAGTGACTTGACCCTGCTGAGCGCCACATACGCCTGTCCGTATTCAAAGGTGTTCAGGCCAATATCAATAAGTGCGGAATCTAATGTGGCCCCTTGGGCCTTGTGAATCGTGCAGGCCCAGGCTAAGCGCAAGGGATACTGTGTCCTGAAGACTCCGGGATAGCCTGGGACCTCCCACTTGTGCTGGGACACAGGGAGCTTAGATCCATTCAAGAACTCTATGATAGGAGCTCCGTCCTTCTCCTGAAACCCTACGACGATTCCCCGAGACCCGTTCACGAGTCCTGAGCCAATGTCCAGATTGGTGATTAACATGACCTGCGCCCCCTCCGCTAACAACAACTTGTCCTTATACGAAGAATCCCGATCCAGGGCACTTAAAGACCTCTTAAAATCCTCCGACTTGGTGTTGGTTTTCGCGGCCGTTTTCAGATCTCCATAGGTAAATCCGGCCTCCAGGACTTTCAGGGGACCCTTGAGCGCTTTCAGATTGGCATCATTGATCATATCCACTTCGGCATTCTTGGGAAAGAGGAGGGTGGGCCGAATCTTATGGCCCTTCCAGTCCAGACCCATCCGGGTCCGGAGCAGGACCTCCGATTCCTTGGACAGAACACCTTTCCGTGCTCCCCTCAGAATTTCCTGAAAGACAGGGTCCTTCTGCCTCTGAACCTCCACGAGCTCAAGGACTTTCGGAACAATGGTGGGCCAGCGTGCCGATTCAAAGGCAAAGTTGAGTTCCTTGACGGGGGGTAGCTGGCAGAAATCGCCCACGAGAAGGAGCTGGATACCGCCGAAAGGCTTATCGCAACGCCTCATGCGTCGCCCGATATCATCCAGCTTCTCCAGCAGATCCTTGGTCAACATGGAGATCTCGTCAATGACCAAGAGATCACAGTTCTTCCAGTTCCGTTTCGCCTTGCCATTCCTCTGAATCCTCCAGACTAAGTCCGCCACATCCTCCTTGCCGAGACCAATGCCGGACCAGGAGTGAAGGGTGGAGGCGCTGGACCCCAGAAGGAGCGCAGCACACCCTGTTAGTGCTGTAATGTGAATATTGGGGTTTCTACCGAGCTTGGCCTCCAAGGTGGGTCCCAGAACGACTGCCAACTGTTTAATCACATGGGACTTGCCGGTGCCTCCACAGCCCGTTACGCATATATTACTTCCTTGAAGTAATATATCCATAACCTGTTGCTGTTCTTTTGTGAGAGTATCCATTTAATATATACAATAAGGTTGAATGGGATCAAATTTAGCGGCGTAGATACCGGGATTTACGCCGAAGGGTGCGGCGCTTCTTACGTTTGCGATATCGCCCTCCATCCAGAGGGTCACCATTATGAGGGATTTCTTCACGAGGAAGTGGTATATTTAATTCTGTTGCTAATTCTTGAATTTTTAATAGATTAGCAGTTAATGGAGCTTGATGTTCAGAAAGATCAAGAATAGAACCTGGATTTTGTTGCTCAAATCTATTTACATCTGCTTGTTCTCTTTCCAGGATAGTCCTTATTTGTGCCGCTTTCTCCCATGATTTTATGGCAATGGGACGTATGTCATCCGAAAAGGCAGGTTCAAAACGATGGGAGAACATATGTTCAACAAGTGCTATACCACGAGCAAGTGAAGCTTTGTAATTTACTACTACCTGTTGTGCCGCTGCTGCAGCGGCTGCAGCAGCCGCTGCAGAAGCCGCTGCAGAAGCCGCTGCCGCTTCCTGGGGAGTGGGAGGTTCCTCCCCTGAAGTAAAAGGGGTTCTTGTTCTCAACCCAGTAAAGTTTTTAGAAAAGTTACGCCCCCCCACTTTCCGTGACTTACGCAATCGTAATTTTCTAAATAATTTCATCTCTATCTACCGTTAAGAAACTTTTGTGGGGATAATTATATTCTTAATAGTAAGTATATGGCAAGGGGAAGCAGCAGCAGTAGCCGAGGTAGGTCAAGCACGGATACAGGCTCCAGCGGTGGTATTTTTGGCAGCGGTATTTTTGGCCTATTTGGAACGACTATCAAATGCGAAGCTACGGATACGTCCCTGTATTGTTCTTTTATGAAGTTTGTGAATATATTAATTGCTGCTGTAATGATTTTTGGTATACTGTATCTTGGATATACGTTTCTGTATCCTTACATAAAACATGTAGGTAGATAATTTAACGCCGTGAACGCCGAGATTTACGCTTTTGAGAACGACGCCTTTTACTTTTGCGACGTCTACCTCCATCTGAAATTTTAACTATTTTCTGTTCGTTAACATCATTCGGACTAACCTGAAAATTAATTTTTAAGCCACCTGGTTCTGTTGCGGTTGCCCTACCAAGAATCAGGATGGAACTTACGATAGCAATAGCATGTACATCTATTACAGTGCCAACTGGAAGTTCATAGCCCGTATCCGCACCTAAATAGGTTAGATAATCGCGCTCTATAACCTTATATTTGCCCTTTTTAACTTCTTCTACTACAGGTTCAGCAGCTGCTGCTACTACAACCGGTGCTGCTGCCATATCTATTAGTAGCATATAAATCAATTTAAACTGTACTGACCTCTTCTATATAGATGTCGGAGTGTTCCCACTACAAACGCGGAGCCCTCCTCTTAGCCCCTTGCTGCCAAGAGTTCTTTAATTGTCGGTTCTGCCATGACAAGGTCAAAGACCAAGAGGAGAAGGATCCGAAGAAGGCCCATACCATGGACCGGAAAGCGGTCAAACAGATCAAATGCTTAACGTGCGAGACCGTTCAGGACGCCAAACAGGTCTGTGAATCCTGCCAAACCGTCATGGGCACCTATTGGTGTCCCCTGTGCGTTCTCTTGGATAACGAGGACAAGGGTCAGTATCACTGCGACGAGTGCGGGATCTGTAGAGTAGGAGGGGTTGACAATCATATTCACTGTGATCAATGTGATATCTGCGTCAATGTGAATAGTATAAATACCCATGTCTGTTTGAACAACGCGGGCCGCGTAGACTGTTCGGTCTGCCTGGAATCTCTTCATGAGTCCCGAGATCCCATTCAGTTCCTTCCGTGCGGCCATGGACTCCACAGCACTTGTTGTATGTCCTTCTATGAATCGGGTCAAATGGCCTGTCCCTTGTGTAAAAAGTCTGTTCATTCGGAAGAACAACGGGCTTATATTATTCAGTATATGGACTCGGAGGTTCAAAGAACCCCTATGCCTGAAGAATATAGATTGAAACGTGTAAAGGTGTTGTGTAATGACTGTGAACAGGAGAGTATTACCCCTTTCCATATTATTGGATTAAAGTGTTCTAAGAATGACTGTGGTTCCTATAATACAGTCAAGATTGGTGAAGCGCCTGATGCACCTACTCCACCTGTGCCAGAACCACTGAACCATAGCTAACTCCGGTCTCCTTCGCAACTCCGACAGCCAAGTCCAGGACATCGGTCAGACGGGATCCCTTAGCCTTGCCCTTCGTCACACGAACATCCTCGCGACCCTCCTTCTTCACACGCTTGGCCAGGACCTTGAGGCCCTTCAGACAGGCATCCAGAGAACTCGTAATCGTCTTGAAGTCGGCCTCCGCCGCCGTAAGAAGAACCTGGAGGTCCTCGTCATTCTCAAGAATGTCTACAGGAACATCAGATTCGGAGGCCATTCTATAGTAGTAGATTAGAGAATCCTTAGATTCCTAAAATCTGCGCGCCAACCTGCTCATAGGCGAATGATACTCTACCATACACACCATCGGACAGATCTGGGAACCCTCCAAGCAGGTCCAGCTGATAAACCAATGATTCGGCATGATTAGTAGGTGCCCCGGCCTCAGCACAATATCCATGAATTTTAAGTCCGCCACAAAGGGTGTATCATAGACTGTCAGGGATCCTGGATGTATTCCCTTCCAGCCCACAGGAAGTGCCTTCTTACACGTAGACGGCATAATACTTACTTGAACAGCTCCTTCCGTTACGAAGAGAGCTGTCCAACGACTTTGGGTTTGCCAGAGCCCTCGTGACCCGGCCCAGCAACTCAGTTCTGACCGATACCAGACCGAAGCCAACTCTCTAAGAACAGGAACTGAACCATAGACGAGGGGATCCAGTTCTCTCTCCGACCAGATGCCCAGGCCACAGAGTTCTCCAAGCATCTTGGCATGTTGACAAGTCCAGGGGCATGCCGTATCCCCCGAGGTCGTCGTGAGCCACTGGCTGAGTCCCTGTTCCTTGAAGACAGGGACAGAGGCATAACATCCTCTCATCAAGACATCCTGTTGTGTCCAGAAGGCCACAGGCGGAACCCCTTTGACCACGAGCGGCACCTTTTCGGCAAAGAGGTTCTCCAACTTGATTTTCTCCCTAAACTCCACCTGATTGATCTTGAATTCATGACTGCTCTGATTATGAAAGAACAACAAGATCAGAAATCCCAAGAGTCCTATAATGATGAATTCAAGCATAACCCTATGGATTCAAAGGATTGTCTATACGTCAAATGGGCCGCATCGGAAGCTCGGTCTGAGGCACGACCAGCCACACGGGATCACGGTCATGCTGGGAATACCAGAACTGGAACTCGGAACCTCGGACCGCCATTCCAATACAGAATTCAATGCCGATGCGACCAAAGACAAAGGGATCACTTCTCCGAATAGGATTCAAGGACACCCGGTCCAAGAGCACCAGCATATGATAGTAGTGCCGAGGCTTTCTCTCTTCGGACCAATGAACAACCCCTATAAGACCCTCCTCCAGTTCATGAAAGGTCGTGGAGCCCCGAACTTTCTCAAAGACAGCAGGTGTCGCCGTGGTCTGAAGAATGTCCAACTGATTCCCTTGAACAACCCCTATCTGAAACGGATACCACTGATAGATAAAACGCCCCTGGCCGACAGGAATCCAGTTCTTTTCACAACGAGTAGGCCACGGCGGTTCTATAATTCTCAGACCACTTAAAGACGAATTGGACACATCCAGGGTTCCCAGGGTCATGCGATTCTTTCCGCCCTCACAGAATTGCTGTTGTGTGGCAATGAATCGGATCTGTTCCCCTTCCGAATAGATCCGAATGTCCTCAAGTCCCTGAATGGTTTCATTCAGGGTCGGAAGGTCCGTGACCACGGACAGGAGAGCTCCTGAACTCATTGTCTCATACCCTGTCAGTCGTAAGAGAACATTCTGGGTCTTTATCTGGCCTTTGCTATCATAAATCATATACAGGCCCTCCGGTGTAAGCCTATAATTCACATAGCGGACATTCAAGAACTGTTGATCCCCGTGTTCCAAGAACGAAGAGGAGGTGGGTTCGTAGTCAGTGAGGGACGGATAGGAATAGGTTCCTGTCTTCGTGGCCCTCTTGGTGAGCCATTGAACACAGAGGCTCTCAGGAACTTCCAGAATGGAATCATTATGATCCGCCTTATACCAAGAGAATGGGAAGGTGGGTTCAGCCTGTTCTATATAGGCCCAGTAATTGACCTCCCAAGAACACTTGTCAAAGGCCTTGGGCAAATAGGTCTTGTGGTATTCATAGAACTGTTTGACGGCTGCTTGAGTGCCTATATAGAAGCCACCGCAGAATCGCCAATGAATGGCATTGGCCGATACAGAACCCTGTTTGTTCCAGCATCCTGGAACCACAAGGGGATAGGTTGGAGGGGTGCTACATAGCTGTTCAAGGCGCCGTTGACCGAGGAGGGGATTCTTGAGAACATGGAAAATGGAGAAGTCTATCCAGGCAAAGTGCCTTGTGCCAAATGGATTCCGTCCAGCGACTTGACTGACAAACTCGGCCTTGGCATTCATGAGAACCAAGAACTCAAATGTATCCTTTGCGTGATTCCGCTCGGCAGGGACCCTCTCTCGGAACGGTTCCAACATCCTATACGTCTCCGTGTCAACCAATTCACATACATGAAACTCAATCTGGGCCCTTCCCCTACATAGGATCTGAACCTGATCCAAATAACAGGCACTTATATACACTATCAAAGGGATCTTTGAGTTTAACAGGGGCAGAGCATAGCCTAATCGGTCTGCTAATGTCTTTCCATGTCCATCCCCCTTATAGATATTTAAAAGGGCAGTTACATAGGTCAGGGACATCTACTACTCTACAGAAGTCTCCAATTTAGGTTGTTGGATCGCAGTTTGCCGGCGAGTCTTGCTCAAGTGCTTTGTCTTCTTAATGGGAGTCACAGGAGCTCGGGATCGCGTATGGAGTAAGCGGCGCCTCTTGGGAATTAAGGCAGTTAAGGCAGTCAAGGCAGTCAATGCCTCTTTAAGAACTGCTTCGGGGAGTTCCCCCGTGTCCAAGGCTGGCGCAAAATAGGCAGAACTGATATCCCTCATGTAATCAAACAGGCCATCTTCCAATTCATCCACAAAGGCATCGGTCTGTTGAGATGTTAACAAGGGAGTCCAGAGCGACCGATAGGCCTCCGAGCCCGTGAACACAGCGCGGGGATCCTTCAGGAATCCATGCTGAACACCAATCTGATTAAAACTGCAATCCAAGGCAGACGCCGAACTGTCTATTTGGAGTTCCAGCAGAGTGAAGCAGCCATACAGATGATTCTCAAAGAGAAGCCCCTTAGAGGCCGTGTATTCATTGAGTAGAGCGGCCCGGATTCCTGAAAGATCCATTCCTATCAATCACTCATTTTGTTAAAGGGCTAAACAAACACATTAGGTATTTGGTAGAACTCCACCAAATACCTAATTAACCACATTTACAATCCCATTTATGCCGGCGCATAGGAGCCCTCCGTGACCCCTGCAATCCGAATAGGGCGATTACGATCGGGGCGCACCGCGTATTTGGGCTGAATGCGGGCCGGGCCGGGCGGCGCAGGCCCTCCTGGCATCTCAATCGCACCAACGCAGATCCGATTCCCAGAATTATCCAGCAGATTATCCGAGCAGTCCACGAGTTTTCCTGTGACATCCACGCAGTTGCCCGAGGGATCCACATAGTTGCCTGAGGCGTCTACAACGCGGCCAGGAGGAATGGGTTTCATAGAAGGCATTCCACCCCCCGTGGCCCCAAACTGCTTCATGGAGCCCACGAGCAAGCCACCCATATAGGCCTGTTTGGTGGGAGGGACAGACTCCACGCCTCCATGAGGAAAAGAGAGTTTGCCGCCAGGAAGGGCCGAAAAGGTCTGGGCACCATAGCGATCCTGCTTGGTCGGATTGCTAAAGAGCCTCGGGCTCCTATTCCAATTGGCCAAATCGTTCTCTGTCCTGCACGTATAGGCAGATTCTCGGAGCACGGCCTGGGGCATAGCCAGTTCCTGGACAAAGTCGGACGTAGGGTTGCGTGTTCTCACAACCGTGCGATTGGGCACATACATATCACTGCTCGTGGACGGCACATACTCCTTCTTCTGGCACCAGCGATCCAGTGTCCTGTCCAGATAAAACAGCTTGGACTCATTGTTAATGGCCGCCGAATAGCGGCCGGGCGGGTAGAACTCGCCGCCCTTGGGAAATACCATATCCTTGGGTGGCAAGGGGGCGGGCACGGCAGGCCCAGACGTCACATAGTCCTTACAGATCTTGACATAGGGCCGAAAGTCCATGGGGAGTTCCACATGCTGATTAGGCAAAATGAGGCGCAACATGGCCGTGGGATCCCAATGACTCCGTAAGCATACGGGGGGATACAGACCTTCCATGGTTCCCGCCGGCTGAAAGGGAAACTCACCGGGTTTCTCCCCATCAAAATGGCCTACTTGAACCTTGCTCATGACTCTATCTGTAGATTATAGAATTAAACGGATAGGGACACATCTTATAATACCATTGATGCCACCAAGTGGCATCAATGGTATTATAAGAACTTGCGTTAAGTATTACTTAACGCAACACCACTTTTCGTCTCAATGGGAAAAGAGATCCCTGGCACCTCTGGAACATCACTAAAAAGCTCTTGGAGACAGTGATGAAGCGCATACCTATCATCCTCCATATACATCTTCTTGGCCAGAGGAAACCCATTGAAGGTCGTAGCCGAAGCACTTGTATAGGCCCCCATCTGCGGAACAATGAAGATGTCCCCTACCTCGTATTCGGGGGCCTGGTCCTGAACGGCAATCAGATCCAGACTATCACAGGTCTTGCCGAAGAATAGAGCCTGTTTACTGGTGTGTACCATAGGCCTCTTGGACAGGATACGCCAAGCCGGTCGCGCATGATCAAACAGGATACTGGAGAACTGTCCATAGACCGAGTCATCTAAGAGATACCGAGTCCGCAAAGGCCCATCCTTCTTAAAGACAATAGGGCATACCAGTGTCTGAAGGGGCGACGAAAAGAAGCGGCCAGGCTCCGCTATCCAGGTCTTCGGAGCCCCGTCCGTCCAGGCCTCCATTTCTTCACGAATGGAGGATGCAGTGGCCCTGAAGGCCGCCTCTTGCGGCAAGAATCCCCCACCGATATCCACCACATCCAACTCACACCCTGTCCGTTGTTGAAAGGTCCGACACAGTTGAATGGCCTTCCGAAATCCCTCGGGATCTGAATTGGCCGATCCCACATGAAAACTGATTCCACCCAACGGTAAGCCGTGTTCTTGTAGTGCCCGAACAATAGGATACCACTCTTCCCGTTTCGCACCAAACTTGATGGAGAAGGGGCTGCGACTCTGTGAATCATCCACGGCTAAACGGACGAGCACAGGCTTAGACTTGGTGTGTTTCGCCAGCTGTTCCACGCCCTCCACAGAGTCCGTCGTCGTGGCCAAAAAATCATGGTCCACAGAGTCCGCCAGATCGGCATCGGATTTCATGGTGTTCGCATACAGGATATCCGAACTCTTGAACCCGACCCTTTTCACAAGAGCCATCTCACCGGGACTCGCACAATCCACTTTGATGGCTCCCGTCCTACGGATCCATTCCAGAATCACAGGATCCGGATTGGACTTGACAGCGTAGAAGGGCTTTACGAGGGGTAGGCATTGTTTCCAGAGGGCCAGTTGCTTCAGGAGCGAGGCGCGGCTGACGAAAAGTGCGGATTTCAGTGTGAGATACTTAAGTACTATAAAAAATGTTTAGGTGCTTGTGCCAAAATTACTAATGCGTTCATCAATCTGCATAATGGCGTTCCAGTCCTGGCCAGAATTAAAGGGGTATAATTTGTGGAGTGGTGCCAATGTATCCAGGAGAAAACTAAATGTAAAGTGATCCAGAGAGGCCAGAGGAGCAATAGGAAATCGTGCCGGAATCTGAACAATTGTCTGAGCCGTAGCACCTGCCGCAAGTCCCGATGTTAGGATGCGCCCAAAGACTTTCTTATATTCTCCTGTAGTTTCATTGGATACATCAAGAACCTCATTGCCAGCAACATCCATACTATTTAATGAATAGACCTCATTCAGTTGAACATATACGTTATTTGTAGTTATTTTTGCGGTAAGTGTATTTGTGCTGTAAAAGTTCAATATATCATTAAGCCCATAGCCCAATTTATAAAAAGGTGTATTTATAACATATTCCGCGGGGAGACATCCGTAGAAATTGGTGATTGCAGCGCCAACAAGGGCACAACAGCCATTTCCATCTTCTGCTCCAATAAAGGACAGACCCCGATGATTGGTATCATCGGGAGTAGAGGGAATATGAACAGTTTTTGATCCATAAAATGTTACGCCCCCTGTGCCCTTTCCGTTCAAGTAGGCATTATTTTCAAGAAGACTGGGTGGAAAGATAGTCTTGTATTTGGTATTAACATAGTTACTTGTCAAAGCAAGACTCCCCTTCTGAATTGTCTGCGCAGTAGTCACATAACTCAGATTTGTGGAATATTGATTCAGAAATGTAGTGTATGTCTCCACAAAGTTGGTCTGCTGAAGAGTCTGGAGTGCCTGTAGATAGGGCACCGTAAAAGCCCGTGATCCAGTCGCTACAGTAGCAGCATTAGAGGCATCCTGGACAAGCTGCCCAAGTGTATTCCAGCCAAAACTCGCTGGAAACGATCGCGTAATTACCGCCGGAGGACTTAAAGAAGACTTGGCTCCCTCTACTGTCAGGGCAATGAGAGCCTCTTCGGTTTCGGCAGTCTGGGCTTCCGTAAGGGCCTTTTTGGTTTGAAGAAAAACAGGGGTCGCTGGATTTGCCAGATCGGCAACGGTGAGTGTATAAAGGGGCACACCCACTTCTACGAGGACAGTCTGAATCTGATTTGATAATGTGGCAACAGAGCCCCCTGTAGTAGACAGTCGGGTCTGGAAGTTCTGAAGATCTCGGCCCTTGAGTCCAAGAGAGGCGGCCGTCTGAACCTTGCTGGTTTCATAATATGTCTGAATCTCTTTATGGAGAGAGGGATGTAGATCTGTATAGGCAGTAATGAGTTCTTTTGTCGTAGAATTAAACGTATATGTATAATTATTAATGGGATTATATTCAAAGGTGTGGACCCGACGAATAGACTTGAGTATTGTCAGATTGGCATAACAGAGATCATAATATAGAGGGCTGGAGAGGCCCTCATAGATCTGTAGAACACGTTGTTTTACAGACTCTTCTGTTTCCGTGCCGAATGTGAGGAATTTACTGTCATAATCGCTGCTCATGGCCGCTTTTAGCACAGGAAAGAAATAGGCCACAAAGAGTTCTCGTTCTGTAGGCTGGATATTCTCAATCCGTGTATGGGGAAGATAGTCAGTGATTATAAAGGACTTGGAGACATTTCGGACATACGTGCCGCTTGTTATACTATAATACCACTTTCCAGGATCATTGAAGAGATGATCCGCATTGCCATTTGACAAAAAGAGTTGCCGATGGTCCGCATAGGATATTAAATTAAAAGGCGGCGTCGTATTGAGTTGTTTCTCCATCTCATTTATCATGGCACCTGGATCCCCTGTGCCCCCTTTTAGTGAAAAGGTGTGAACCAGAGGATTTAAAGGCGCGACAGGATTCACGCGACCGGCCTCAGAGAAACTTCCGCCGTTTAGAGACGTTGCCAGTCCTCGTCCACGTCCCAGATTTCCGAAGCATGAATAGCAGTTACTAAACGTGAAACCACTATTACTGCTTATAGATTTAGCAATATCAACGATGAGCGCGGAGATATCCGGAATTGAATTCAAAAAATTTGGAAACAGTATCTGAACAAATTGAATCTGTGTAATATTTTTATAGGTGCGGGGTGTTTTAATTGTGAAAAAGAGCGGGGATGGATAAAATCGCGCATCCCTATTGGTGCTTGAAAAACTGAAGAGAGACGACACACTGGACGAACTGGGAGGAACAAAGGGTAAATAGGGGATATTTGTGACAAAATTAGTAGAGGGGTCATACATATTCCCATCGCCAAACGCATAGCCATGAATTTCCCGACCTCTACCAAATGTATTTTGATAAAAGAGCTGTTCGGGGGTGCTATCTAAACTGGGCCCTGCTGCGCGAATAATAGCATAACGGGGATCGTCTAATTTCCGAGCGGTTGAATCAGTAAATCCACTTGAATCACTATCCGTATCTGAATCGGATTCATCCGATAGATGTGTATTACTTGTTGTAAAAGGAGTATAATAGGATGCCATACCTCTGGCTAATGGAGAGATAAATTGACCATTAAGTTGTGTGAACGACATCTAAAGAAAATAACGAAGACAGACTAGAGATGAGCGATAGCATTGAAGACAAAGAGAAAAAGGACCTTTTTCGCCGGCGAGCAAGGAAAGAGGACGATCAGTGGGCACCAGGAACTGTCTACATGTCTAATAACATTAACCCCTTTACTATCATGCCATTATCACCAAATCAAGTTACACAAGGCGGCAACGTGCCCAATATTTTCGTGGATACAATCTCATCCTATACAGACGGGAACACAATTCAGTTTCTGAGCCCTATAAATGCATCGTTTCCCAATACAATTCAATACGATGGTCAACCCATTTACCCTACACAAATCTATAATGATTATGTAACTGCTATAACAAGTAATAACGCATTTAAAGTCAATTTCAATGTGCTATCCCAATTTCAAGATACTCAATTTGAATTGACCGATGGCAATGCTCTTTTCAGATCCTCCACGTATCCTGGCCAGTATAATGTCGGAATTGATGGTAATCTGTATATTGAAAATAATGTTGGTGTATCAGGAGATGTGACGATAGATGGAAATGTCATTTTAGGACCCGTTTTTATAAGGAGCTTAGGAATAGGGGTTCGCACTCTAACCCCTGGATATATATTTGAAGTATCAGGAGCGTCTCTGTTCAATGGAACTATCAATACATCTGGAAATGTGTCCATTGGCAATGCTATACATTCTGCAAACTTAGATGTAATAGGGAATACACAACTAAGAGGCACACTGGATGTATCAGGGGCCACACGATTAGCGAGCACACTGGATGTATCAGGGGCCACACGACTAAGAGGCACACTGGATGTATCAGGGGCCACACGATTAGCAGGGACACTGGATGTATCAGGA
>Ga0214919_10003647_pt1 | contig 23067 bp, 24 predicted proteins | sample LL1503_MetaG_FD_177994 | JGI IMG/M metagenome (GOLD analysis project Ga0214919, IMG submission 177994) | Freshwater microbial communities from Lake Lanier, Atlanta, Georgia, United States - LL-1503 | ecosystem: Environmental > Aquatic > Freshwater > Lake | place: USA: Georgia | collected... | reverse complement strand
GCGCGATAGGCGGTGCGCTTCAGCGCCAGCATCGCCTCGTGGAACTCGAGCCCGGACCCACCTGCGCTCTCAGGCAACGCGGCGGTGGTCAACCCCACCTCTTCCAGCGCCTGCCACAGTGCCTTGGGCCACTCGCCGGCTTCCGCGGACTCGCGCACGGCCTTTGCACAATGGTCCTCGAAAATTCGATCGATAGTGCTGATCAGGTCGGCACTCATCGCAGCCCCAGTCCGCGGGCAATGATGCCGCGCAGGATTTCCCGCGTGCCGCCGCGGATGGTGAAGCCCGGCGCCTGCAGCATGGTCATGCCGAGCAACTCGGGGTAGGTCGCGCCGTCGCCGAGCGCGGGCTCTGTCGCGATCAGGTGGCGGAACGTCTCGGGAATCTCTCGTTCAAAAGTCGTACCCATGTCCTTGACCAGCGCCGCCTCCACGTTGGGCTGCGCGCCGCGTTGCAGCTGCCCGGCCACCGAGGTCGACATGCGCCGCAGCGTCGCCACGTGCGCGATGAAGCGCCCGATGTCGGCGGCGGCGCGCGCGTCGGGCTCGGGCCCGATCTCGCGGATCGACTGCAGGAACAGCTGGTAGGTGCTCAGGAAGCGGTCCGGGCCGGAGCGCTCGAACGCCAGCTCGCCGGTCACCATCTTCCAGCCCATGCCCTCGCCGCCCATCACCATGTCGTCGGGCACGAAGTAGTCGTCGAACACCACCTCGTTGAAGTCGTGGCCGCCGTAGAGGTTGTAGATCGGCCGCACCGTGACGCCGGGCTTGGAGAGGTCGACGATGAACTGGGTGAGGCCCGCGTGGCGGTCTTCCTCTTTCGGCGCGGTGCGCGCGAGCGAAATCAGGTAGTGGGCGCGGTGGGCATTGCTCGTCCATACCTTGCTGCCGCTGATCTTCCAGCCGCCTTCGGTCTTCGCCGCTTTTGTGCGCACGGCGGCGAGGTCCGAACCGGAGTCCGGCTCGCTCATGCCGATGGAGAAAAAGCACGTGCCGGCGGCGATCTTGGGCAGGATCTCGGCCCGGGCGCGCTCGCTGCCATTCTTGAGGATCTGGTGGCCGCTCTGCCGGTCGGCGATCCAGTGGCCGCCCACGGGCGCCCCGCCCGCCAGCATCTCTTCGGTCACCACGTAGCGCTCCAGGGCAGTTCGCTCATGCCCGCCGTACTTCTTCGGCCAGATCATGCCGATGAAGCCGTGCTCGCCGCATTTGCGCGAGAAATCCGCGTCGAACGACGACCAGGTGTGCTGGCTGGGGTTGAACGCGCCGCGCGCCACTTCGGAGGCGATCAGGGCGCGGACCTTGTGCCGCAATTCCTTCGCGGAAGGCGGCAATTCGACCGGCTCGAACCGGAATTCATGCATGTGTTTCTCCATTTCGCACTGCAACGGCCAATATAGCCGAGACAACGCTCCAGCGTAAAAGTACCATTCTTGGCCTTACACCAAGGAGGCTTGAGGAGCATGGCTGACCCAGTACTGTACGAGCAGGACGGCGGCATCGTCACGCTGACGCTGAACGAACCCGCTACGCGAAACGCCATCTCGCCCGCCATCGTCGAGGCGCTGGTCGAGGCGACGCACCGCATCAACGCCGACCTGACGGTGGGTTGCGTGATCCTTACCGGCGCGGGCGACGGGTTCTCTTCGGGCGGCAACGTCAAGCAGATGAAGAACCGCGAGGACCTCTTCGCCGGCAGCCCGGCCGAGATCCGGCGCGCCTACCAGCAGGGCATCCAGCGCATCCCGCTGGCCATGTACGGGCTGGAAGCGCCCTCGATCGCCGCGGTCAATGGCGCGGCCGTCGGCGCCGGCTGCGACCTCACCACCATGTGCGACATCCGGATCGCCGGCCGCAGCGCCAAGTTCGCCGAGAGCTTCCTGCGCGTCGGCCTCGTCTCGGGCGACGGTGGCGCGTGGTACCTGCCGCGCGCGGTGGGGCTGTCGAAGGCCTACGAGATGACGTTCACCGGCGATTTCCTCGACGCCGAGGAAGCCGCCCGCATCGGGCTGGTCTCCAAGGTCGTCGACGACGACAAGCTGATGGCCGAAGCGCGTGCGCTTGCCGGACGCATCGCGGCGCAGCCGGTGCATTCATTGCGCATGACCAAGCGCCTCCTGCGCGACTCCCAGCAGGTGGCCCTGCCGATCGCGCTCGAGATGGCGTCCTCTCTGCAGGCGTTGACCCAGCACACCCACGACCAGCACGAGGCGGTCAGCGCCTTCCTGGAAAAGCGGAAGCCGGAGTTCAAACGGAAATAAAAATCGGGGTCAGAGTCGATTTACCACGCCTCAGGCAAGCACCTCGAGACCATTCTTGGCCACCAGGTTCAGCAGCTTCAAGGCCGGCCCGCTGGGCTTCTTCTGGCCCGTCTCCCATTTCTGCACCGTCGACGCGCTGGTATTGAGATAGGCGGCAAACACCGCCTGGCTCGCCTTGGCGCGCGTCCTGAGCCGCTTGATCTGGATCGCATCGAATGCCTTCACCGAGTTGAGGCAAAGGACGTCGAACTCCCGCATGGTCTGCACATCGATGACGCCCGCTTTGCGCAGGTCAGACGCCGTCTCGTGCACTGCGGAAAGGATGCGCGACTTAGTTTTCTGCATGACAAATCTCCAATAGTTCGCGGGCGGCCAGCGTGCTCTTGCCCGAGCCCGCGATACAGCCATGGATGCTGGCCGGAACGGCGAAACCCGAAATCCAGGATCTGCACCTGACCGGTACCCCCGGCGGTGCGCGAAGGCATGAGCGCGACCGGCTCGGCGGGTGCGTCCGTGATGTCCTCCAGGCGCTTGACCGGGGCATAAATCGACTCTGACCCCATTTAGGGGGAAACAAACCTGGAATGTACCGGTTCCAGTAAAAAATAGCCCTGGAACCCGCTCCTGGCGCCGAGATTTGAAATAAATCTCCTGAATTAAGGGGGCGGCAGGGGTGCTGCGCGGCGCGCCTGCCCGCGCCCCAGCGCGAGCGCCAGTGCGAGCCACAGCGCGGCCACAGGCACCGTTGCCAGCGAGATCGACGACAGTTCCAGTCCCGCCCCGCGCAGCGCCGAGAACACCCAGCCGCTGCCCGCGTCCGCGCCGCGGAATACGACAATGTCGATCACGTTCTTGGCCTTGTACTTCTCTTCGCGGTCGAGCACGGTAAAGAGCACCTCGCGCGCCGGGTTGGACAGCGCGAAGTTGGTCGCCCGCTGCAGCGCCTGGAACCCGATCACGACAAAGAGCGCTGGCGTGAAGGCGAGCGCGAGGAACCCCAGTGCAAACACCAGCGGCAGCGCCGCCGCTGCCGGCCCGACCCCGAACCGCGCGATCAGCCGCCCGGTCGCCAGGAACTGCACGAGGATCGTGAGGACTCCGATCGCGAGGTCGATGGTCGCGAAGATGCGCGTGCGCACTGCCGGGTCGTCCGAAGCAGCGGCAACGATGCTCGCCTGCTGGAAGTAGAGGAACGTGCCGGCCAGCGACAGCAGCGCAACCCACAGCGCGATCCCTGCGAGATAAGGCGAGCGCAGCACCATCAGGATTCCGGAAAGCCAGCCGCCACCTATGGCACCTGAATCGGCCGGCCTGGCGGTCCCGCCCTCTTCCGCCTTCGGGACCACCGACTCGAGCCGGTGCGCGCAGAGCACCGCCAGTTCCAGCAGCAGCGCCGCGATGATCAGCAGGTTGACCGGCCCCAGCGGCACGGCCAGCGCCACGGTGACCACCGGCCCGAGCAGCGCGCCCGCCGACCCGCCCGCCGCGATGAAGCCGAACAATCGCTTGCCCTGTTCGCTCTGCCACAGGTCCGCCATGAACGACCAGAACACCGACACCGCGAACAGGTTGAACACGCTGATCCACACGAAGAACACCCGCGCCACCACGACCTTCTCGATGTCCAGCGTCAGCAGGACCCAGAACACGGCGATGTTGGCGACGAAGAAGTGGTAGACCAGCGGCACGAAGCGCTTGCGCGGCAGGCGCGCCACGACGGCGCCGAACACAGGCACTGCTGCAAGCATCACGAGAAAGGTCGCTGTGAACAGCCACTGCAGGTTGCGCACGCCGCCCGCGATGCCCATCTCGTCGCGCAGCGGGCGCAACACGTAGTAGCCCGCCAGCAGGCAGAAGAAGTACGCGAAGGACCACAGCAGGGCACGCGCCTCGCCGGGGCGCACGGCGACTACGCGTGCGAGCGCCCTGTGCAGGGCGTGGTCCGAACTCATGGGAATCTCCGGTCGGAGTGGGGAACGAATGGATTACAGTACCAGACAGGTGAATATTCCGGCTTCCCATCTGCACGTCAACCGCCTCCTGGCCGCCAAGGGCGTGCGCGCCTTCGGCGACGGCTTCGTCAGCCTGCTGTTGCCGCTGTACCTGCTCGAACTCGGCTTCACGCCGTTCGAGGTCGGCGTGATCGCCACCACCACCCTGCTGGGCTCGGGCGTGCTCACGCTGGCGGTCGGCCTGCATGCGTACCGCTTCCACTATCGGTCGCTGCTCCTCGCGGCCACGGTCCTGATGGCGTGCACGGGCCTGGGCTTCGCGGCCTTCACCACCTTCTGGCCGTTGGCGCTGGTGGCGCTCCTGGGCACCCTGAACCCGTCCAGCGGCGACGTCAGCGTGTTCCTGCCGCTCGAGCACGCGGTGATGTCCCGCGTGGTGACCGACCGGGAGCGCACGGCGGTGTTCGCGCGCTACAGCCTCATCGGCACGCTGGTCGCCGCGTTCGGCTCGCTCGCAGCCGGGCTGCCGTCCTGGCTCGGCACGCTCGGGGTCGCGCCGCTGGCGGCGATGCAGGGGATGTTCCTGTTCTACGCGCTCCTCGCCACCGCTTCAGCCCTCGTCTACCGCGGCCTGCCCAAGGCCATGGTCAGCGAGACGCACAAGCCCACCGCGCCCCTCGGCCCGTCGAAGAAGACCGTCTACACGCTCGCGGCGCTTTTCAGCCTGGATGCGTTCGGCGGCGGGTTCGTCGTGCAGTCGATGGTCGCGCTGTGGCTCTACCAGCGCTTCGGGCTGTCGCTCACGACCGCTGGCGTGATCTTCTTCTGGACCGGCCTGCTCACGGCGTTCTCCTACCTTGCGGCCGTGCGGATCGCGGGGCGCTTCGGGCTGGTGAATACGATGGTGTTCACGCACATCCCCGCCAACCTGTGCCTCGTGGCGATTCCCTTCGTGCCGGACCTCGCGTGGGCGATCGTGCTTCTCTTCGTGCGCAGCGCGCTGTCGCAGATGGACGTCCCGACGCGCAGCTCGTTCGTCATGGCAGTCGTGTCTCCGGCAGAACGCCCTGCTGCTGCGAGCCTCACCGCCGTGCCACGCAGTCTCGCCTCGGCCATCAGCCCGCTCATGGCTGGTTACCTGCTCGGGATATCGACCTTCGGCTGGCCGTTGATCGCGGCCGGCGGACTGAAGATCCTCTACGACCTCTTGCTGTACGCGAGATTCAGGAATGTAAAGCCGCCGGAAGAGCGCGGCTAGGACAGCCCGAAGGCCTCGGCGAGCAATTCGTACGAACGATGCCGCGGCGCGGTGTCGTAGGTCCAGGTGACGACGACCAGTTCGTCGAGGTCGAGCCGCTGGGCAAGCTCGGTCAGCTTCGATGCCACCTGCGCCCCGGTGCCGACAACCGCCTTGCGGCGCATCGCCTCAACCGTCACCCGGTCGGCCTCGGTATACGGGTAGGCTGCCGCCTCCTCCGGCGAGACAAGCGGGTTGCGCAGCCCGCGCTCGAATCCGATGCGCCAGAGTTCCCGCGTCTGCAGGAGCCGGCGCGCTTCCGCTTCGGTATCCGCCGCCAGGGCCCACACGCAGATCGTGGCCTGCGGCTTCGGGTGCGCAACGCTCGGGCGGTAGTTGCGGCGGTAAAGATCCAGCGCCTGCTCGACACCGCGACCATCGCTGAAGAAATAGGCAAACGCATACGGCAACCCGAAGTGGGCCGCGAGCTGCGCGCCGTAGTCGGAACTGCCGAGGATCCACACCTCGGGATGGGTCGGCCCCGTGGGGTGCGCCTTGATTGCCCTGAATGGATGGCCTTCCTGCAGCGGAACCCCGGACACCCAGGCCTGCAGGTCGATCACCTGCTGCGGGAAATCGTCGGCCGCATTGGCATACGGGTTCAACGCCATCGCCGTCAGCCGGTCCGAGCCCGGGGCGCGCCCGACGCCGAGGTCGACCCGTCCCGGCGCGATGCCTTCCAGCACGCGGAACTGCTCGGCCACCTTGAGCGCCGAGTAGTGGGGCAGCATCACCCCTGCGCTGCCGATGCGGATGCGCTGCGTGGTCGCACCTATCGCCGCCAGCAGGACCTCGGGTGCGGAGCCGACAATGCTGTCGCTGTGGTGGTGCTCCGACACCCAGTAACGATGAAAGCCCAGCCGGTCGCAGTGCTGCGCGAGCTCGATGCTTTCGCGGATCGCCGCGCTCTGCGGGCGGCCCGCAGACGAGGTGGACTGGTCGAGGACGGAGAGTTTCAAGTCCGCACCGCGATGTAATCCTTCACCTTCGCCGCATCTGCCTCGATCACCTCGAAGCGCTGGGGCAGCTTCTCGATGGCCTCGAAGCCGGCCGGGCGTTCCGGGTCGCGGCCGAGGGCCTCGCGGATCGTCTCCGCGAACTTGGCGGGCAGCGCGGTCTCGAGACAGATCAGCGGCACGCCCGCCTCGCGGTGCTCCAGCCCGACCTTGATACCGTCGGCGGTGTGCGTATCGACGACCACCCCGTAGTCCTTGCTGAGCGCGCGGATGGTGGCGAGGCGATCTGCATGCGTGCTCGTGCCGGACGAGAACCCGGTCGCTGCGATCAGGTCCTTGAACCCCTCCCCGGAGAGATCGAAGGCGCCGGTGGAATCGAGTTGTGCCCAGAGGGCCTTCATCCTGCCGGTATCCCGCCGCAGGATGTCGCAGACATAGCGCTCGAAATTGGAGGCCTTGGAAATATCCATCGACGGGCTCGAGGTGGCGTGCACCTCGGCGCTCTTCCGGACGCGGTACTTGCCGGTGCGGAAGAACTCGTCCAGCACGTTGTTCTCGTTGGTCGCGAGCACCAGCCGCTTGATCGGCAGGCCCATGCTGCGCGCGATGTGCCCCGCATAAATATTGCCGAAGTTGCCCGAAGGCACGGAAAAGGTCACCACCTCGTCGTTGGTCTTCGTCGCAGCGAAGTACCCCTTGAAGTAGTACACCACCTGCGCGGCGACCCGCGCCCAGTTGATCGAGTTGACCGTGCCGATCCGGCGCTTCGCCTTGAAGGCGGCATCGCCCGACACCGCCTTGACGATGTCCTGGCAGTCGTCGAACACGCCGTTGACCGCCAGGTTGAAGATGTTCGGGTCCTGCAGCGAGAACATCTGCGCCGCCTGGAACGGGCTCATCCGCTGGTGCGGCGAAAGCATGAACACCCGGATGCCCTTCTTGCCGCGCATCGCGTATTCGGCGGCCGAGCCGGTGTCGCCCGAGGTGGCGCCGAGGATGTTGAGCTCGTCGCCCTTCTTTGCCAGCGCGTACTCGAACAGGTTGCCGATCAACTGCATCGCGAGATCCTTGAACGCGAGCGTGGGACCGTTCGAGAGCCCGAGGATGTGCAGGCCCGGTTCAAGCGTCTTCAGCGGGGTGACCTCGGCACTGCGGAAGACCTCTTTCGTATACGTGCGATCGATCATCGCGCGCAGGTCGTCCGCGGGGATGTCGGTGGCGAACTTCGACAGCACGGCAAAGGCCAGCTGCGGGTAGCTCATCTCCCGCATCGCCTTCAGTTCGGGCAGCAGGATCGTCGGATAGCGCTCGGGCAGGAACAGCCCCCCGTCCTCTGCGAGGCCTTCCAGCAGGATGGAGGTAAACGCCTTCGGCGCATCCCCGCCCCGGGTGCTGACGTACTTCATTACAGCAATTCTTCGAGGCGGATGCGGGTGACCTTGCCGACCACCGACTTCAGCTTCTCGATCTTCGCGATCGCGCCGTTGACGTTCTTCTCGACCGCCTTGTGCGTGAGCAGGACGATGTCGACGCGGCTCTCACCCTCACCCGGTTCCTTCTGCACCATGGCGTCGATGGAGATCGAGGCCTTGGCAAAGATGCGCGTGAGGTCGGCCAGCACACCGGGCTTGTCGACTACGCGCATGCGCAGGTAGTAGGACGTCTCCACCTCGCCCATCGGCAGCACCGGGATGTCGGACATCTGGTCGGGCTGGAAGGCGAGATGCGGCACGCGCGATTCCGGGTCGGCCGTGATCAGGCGCGTGACGTCGATGAGGTCCGCGACCACGGCGCTTGCGGTGGGCAGGCTGCCGGCGCCGGCACCGTAGTAGAGCGTCGGGCCGACGGCGTCGCCCTTCACGAGGATGCCGTTCATCACGCCCTCGACGTTGGCGATCAGCCGCCGCGTGGGCACCAGCGTCGGATGCACGCGCAACTCGATCCCCGCCTTGACCCGCTTGGTGATGCCGAGCAGCTTGATGCGGTACCCCAACTGCTCGGCGTAGCGGATGTCTTCCTGCGTGAGCTTGGAGATCCCCTCGGTGTAGGCCTTGGAAAACTGCATCGGGATGCCGAACGCGATCGCCGACATGATGGCCAGCTTGTGGCCTGCGTCGATGCCCTCGATGTCGAAGGTCGGGTCCGCTTCGGCGTAGCCGCGCTTCTGCGCCTCGGCCAGCACCGCGTCGAACGGCAGGCCCTTGTCGCGCATCTCGGACAGGATGAAGTTGGAGGTGCCGTTGATGATCCCGGCGATCCACTCGATGCGGTTGGCCGCGAGGCCTTCGCGCAGCGCCTTGATGATCGGGATGCCGCCGGCCACCGCGGCCTCGAACGCCACCATCACGCCTTTCTTCTGCGCCGCCGCGAAGATCCGGTTGCCCTGCGTGGCGAGCAGCGCCTTGTTGGCGGTCACCACGTGCTTGCCGTTGGCGATCGCCTCGAGCACGAGATCCTTGGCGATCGTGTAGCCGCCGATCAGCTCGATGACGATGTCGACGTCCGGCGAGCGCACGACCTCCCAAGCGTCGGAGACGACCTTCGCCTTGCCCTTCACGATCTTCCGCGCGTGCGCGACGGCCTTGTCGGCAACCATCGTGATCTGGATCGCGCGCCCCGCGCGGCGCTGGATCTCGTCGGCGTTCCGGCGCAGCACCTCCCAGGTGCCGCCGCCTACGGTGCCGATGCCGAGCAACCCGACGCGGATGGGTTTCAGGGTTTGCTTTGCTGCGGCTTTCATTTGATCAGCCCATCCTTCTTGAACATTTCGCGTATCCCGCGCACGGCTTGGCGCAGGCGGTGCTCGTTCTCGATCAGCGCAATGCGCACGTGATCGTCGCCATAGTCGCCAAAACCGATGCCCGGCGAGACGGCGATCTTGGCGTCCTGCAGGAGCTTCTTGGCGAACTCGAGCGAGCCGAGCTTGGCGTAGAACTCCGGGATCTTCGCCCAGACGTACATCGAGGCCTTGGGGTTCTCCACCATCCAGCCGATGTCGTGCAGGCCCTTGACCACCACGTCGCGGCGCTTCTGGTACTTGAGGCGGACCTCCTCGACGCAGTCCTGCGGGCCCTCGAGCGCAACGATGGAGGCGATCTGGATCGGCGCGAAGGTCCCGTAGTCGTGATAGCTCTTCATGCGCGCCAGCGCGTGCACGAGCTCCTTGTTGCCGACCATGAAGCCGATCCGCCAGCCCGCCATGTTGTAGCTCTTCGACATGGTGAAGAACTCCACCGCCACGTCGCGCGCGCCGGGCACCTGCATGATCGACGGCGCCTTGTAGTCCTCGAACGTGATGTCGGCGTAGGCGAGGTCGTGGACCACGAGGATGTCGTGCTTCTTCGCCAGCGCAATGATGCGCTCGAAGAACTCGAGGTCCACGCACATCGCCGTGGGGTTCGACGGGAAGCCGAGCACCAGCATCTTGGGCTTGGGGATCAGCTCGCGGATCGCGCGCTCGGTCTCCTCGAAGAAATCCACGCCGGGCGTCATGCGCACCGAGCGGATGTCCGCGCCGGCGATGATCGCGCCGTAGATGTGGATCGGGTACGAGGGGTTCGGCACCAGCACGGTGTCGCCGCGCTCGAGCGTCGCGAGCATCAGGTGCGCGAGGCCTTCCTTGGAGCCGATGGTGACGATGGCTTCCGACTCGGGATCGAACTCCACGTCGTAGCGCCGCATGTACCAGTCGCAGATGGCCTTGCGCAGCCTTGGAATACCTTTGGAAACCGAGTAGCCGTGCGTGTCCTCGCGCTGCGCCGCCTCGACGAGCTTGTCGACGATGTGCTGCGGCGTGGGCCCGTCGGGGTTGCCCATCGACAGGTCGATGATGTCCTCGCCGCGCCGCCGTGCCGCCATCTTGAGTTCGGCGGTAATGTTGAACACGTACGGCGGCAGGCGCTTGATTCGGCTAAACTCGTGCATGGTTTCCGGTGCGGGAGCAGGTGATCGGGCCGTCGCCCGGTTGAGGCTTAAGGCCCTGAAATAAAGATAGAATTCTACGTCACCGCGCCCTTTGCCTCAATTACCGCAGTAAGTGAAACTCCACGCCCCCACCCTCTCCGCCCTCAACACCTTCACCGGCTACGGCCCGGGGTTCGTGCTGGTCAACGACGAGCGGCACCAAACCAGCCTGATCGTCATGCCGGAGCACCTGCAGCCCTGGGACGCCCGCGACTTTTCAAGCCTCGAGGCGGCGCATTTCGGGCCGATCCTCGCGCTGAAGCCGGAGGTGGTACTGCTGGGGACCGGCGACAAGCTCCGGTTCCCCCATCCTTCCCTCACGCGTGCGTTCGCCGAAGCCCGCATCGGCATCGAAGTGATGGACCTGCAGGCCGCCTGCCGAACGTACAACATCCTGATGGCCGAAGAGCGCAAGGTCGCGGCCGCCCTCCTTTTCCTCTAGAGAGACTCCCGACATGACCGACTCCCTCGGCTGGCGCAAGAAATTCGCGGTACTCATTCCCTCCACCAACACCAGCGTGCAGCCCGAGTTCGACGGCATGCGACCGGAAGGAGTCACCAACCACACCAGCCGGATCCGGATCCCGAACGACCCGTTGAACAGCGACGAGGATTTCAAGAAACTCGTCGACAACATCGCCGCCGCGCAACTCGAGGCCGTCGACAGCGCCATGAGCTGCGAGCCGGACCACATCGTGCTCGGCATCTCGGTGGAAACCTTCTGGGGCGGGCTGGCGGCCAGCAGGAAGCTCAACGCCGACCTCGAAGCGCACACCAAGCTGGGCGTGACCGGAGGCGCTGAAGCCTGCGCCGCGGCGTTCGCCAAGCTCGGCGTCAAGCGGATCGCAGTGATGACGCCGTACTTCCCGGTGGGCGACAAGAACGTGAAGCTGTTCTTCGAGGAGTCGGGCTACCAGGTGGTGCGGATCCAGGGCCTCAAGTGCGCCTCGCCGGTGCTCATCGCCCACGCAACGCCCGCGCAACTGCGCGCCACGGTCGAGGAACTCGACGGCGACGACGTAGACGCCGTGATCCAGGTCGGCACCAACCTGGCGTTCGGCGCGCTGGCCGCCAAAATGGAGGCGGAGCGCAAGAAGCCGATCCTCGCGATCAACACCGCGATCTACTGGCACGCCCTGCGCAAGAACGGGATCGCGGACAAGGTACCCGGGTGGGGCAGCCTGCTCGAACGTTACTAGGCACCGAGTCCTTCCAGGAGCCCTCCATGCAGCGATTCGCCCAGCTCGACGAAGCCACGCTCACCCCGGAGCAGCGCAAGGCGCGCGACGCCATCACTTCGGGGCCGCGCGGTGCGGTGCGAGGGCCGTTCAACGCGCTGCTGCGCAGCCCCGAGCTTGCCGACCGCGCGCAAAAGCTCGGCGAATACGTACGCTACAACAGCTCGCTGCCCCCGCGACTCAGCGAACTCGCCATCCTGGTCGTCGCCCGGCACTGGACTGCCCAATACGAGTGGTATGCACACAGCCGGCTCGCCCTGGCCGCCGGCCTCCCACCACAGGTCGTGGCCTCGATCGCCGAAGGTAAACGGCCCGCCGGCATGCAGGCCGACGAAGCAGCGGTCTACGATTTCTGTCGCGAGTTGCATGAGGACAAGTCAGTGAGCGATGCGGCCTACAAGGCGGTGCACGACCTTTTCGGGGAGCGCGGCGCGGTCGACCTGCTTGGAATCTCCGGGTACTACACCCTGGTTTCGATGGTCCTCAACGTGGATGGCGCCCCCCTGCCCGCCGATGGCGTGCCCCTTCCCGGACTGTGAATAACTATTTCCTTTTTGTTTCAGGGTCCTGCGCAGAAGAAAAAATATTTTTGACGGAACGCTTGCAGTCGTAAAAAAAATTGTGTTCAATGAAGTTGTTGCAACGCACCGCCAAGAAGGTTTGAAAAGAAAACCCGGCATGCTAGGAAAACCCGTCAAGGATTTCTCCCTCCCGTCCACAGGCGGCGCGACATTCAAACTGTCCGAGCACAAAGGCAATAAGCTGGTGCTCTACTTCTACCCCAAGGACAACACTCCCGGCTGCACGACCGAGAGCGTCCAGTTCGGGGAACTCCACAAGCAGTTCGCGAAGGCCGGGTGCGAAGTCTTCGGGCTGTCGCGCGACTCCCTCAAGTCACACGAGAACTTCAAGGCCAAGTTCGGCCTGCCGTTCGAGCTGCTGTCTGACGCCGAAGAGGCCGCCTGCGCGCAGTTCGGCGTCATCAAGATGAAGAACATGTACGGAAAGAAGGTCCGCGGCATCGAGCGCAGCACGTTCGTCCTCGACGGGAGGGGTGTGCTTGTGCGCGAATCGCGCGGTGTGAAGGTCCCCGGCCACGCAGAGGAGGTACTGAGCTTTGTTAAAACCCTATGACCGTCCCGGCAGCACAGACGACGTCCGCAGCGAGTTGACCGAAGCCCCTACCGCCCCCGCCTCCTTGATCAAGAAAAAAACCGCCAGCAAGAAGAAGATCCGCGTCACCAAGCTGTTCGTGCTCGACACGAACGTGCTGATGAACGACCCAGCGATCCTGTTCCGCTTCGAGGAGCACGACGTCTACCTGCCGATCGGCACCCTCGAAGAGCTCGACGACCACAAGAAGGGCCTCTCGGACGTTTCACGCAACGCCCGCCAGGCGAGCCGCTTCCTCGACGAGATCGTCTCCACCATCGCCAAATCCGGCGGCGTCGCGGGCGACATCAGCAGGGGCATCGCGCTGACGGCCAAGGCCGGCGAAGCGCCCACGGGGCGCCTGTTCCTGCAGACGGAAGCCATCGCCAGCGACCTCCCCGCCACCCTCCCCATGGGCAAGGTGGACAACCAGATCCTCGCGGTGGTGCGCCACCTGCAGCGCGCCAACCCGCAGCGCCAGGTGATCCTCGTCACCAAGGACATCAACATGCGGATCAAGGCGCGCGCGCTCGCGCTCGCCGCCGAGGATTACTCGAACGACAAGGTGCTGGAGGACAGCGACCTCCTCTACACCGGGGTGCTGAAGCTCCCGGCCGACTTCTGGGACACGCACGGCAAGGACATGGAGTCCTGGAAGAAGGAAGGCCACACCTATTACCGGGTGCGCGGCCCCATGGTGCCGCAGCTGTACGTGAACCAGTTCGTCTACGACGAGTCCGGCGACCGCCCGCTCTACGCCGTGGTGAAGGAGCGCAGCGGCCGGGTCGCGGTGCTCGAGACGCTGCGCGACTACTCGCACGCGAAGAACTCGGTCTGGGGCATCACCTCGCGCAACCGCGAGCAGAATTTCGCCCTCAACCTGCTGATGAACCCTGCGGTGGACTTCGTCACGCTGCTCGGCCAGGCCGGCACCGGCAAGACCCTGCTCGCGCTCGCCGCGGGCCTCACGCAGGTGCTCGACGAGAAGCGCTACACCGAGATCATCGTCACCCGCGTCACCGTCCCCATCGGCGAGGACATCGGCTTCCTGCCCGGCACCGAGGAGGAGAAGATGACCCCGTGGATGGGCGCCTTCGAGGACAACCTCGACGTGCTGAACACCACCGACGACTCGGGCGGCGATTGGGGCCGCGCCGCCACGCGCGACCTCGTTCGCTCGAGGATCAAGATCAAGTCGCTCAACTTCATGCGCGGCCGCACGTTCATCAACAAGTTCCTGATCATCGACGAGGCGCAGAACCTGACGCCCAAGCAGATGAAGACCCTGGTCACCCGCGCGGGCCCCGGCACCAAGGTCCTGTGCCTCGGGAACATCGCGCAGATCGACACCCCCTACCTCACCGAAGGGTCTTCGGGCCTCACCTACGTGGTCGACCGCTTCAAGGGCTGGGGGCACTCGGGCCATGTGACGCTCGCCCGCGGCGAACGCTCGCGGCTGGCTGACCACGCGGCCGAGGTGTTGTAAGCTTCCCGTTCCCTTCGGCCCTCACTGAGGATAGAAAGCAATGAATCTGCATCGCCTGTTCGCCTTCGCGGCGGTTGCCGCCCTGTTGTCCGGCCCCGCCCTCGCACAAACCAAGGATTACCAGCCCCAGGTCGGCCAGCAGGGCAAGGACGTCATCTGGGTGCCGACCCCAGACGAGGTCGTCGACCGCATGCTCACAATGGCACAGGCCAAACCGTCCGATTACGTGGTCGACCTCGGCGCGGGCGACGGCAAGATCGCGATTGCTGCCGCGAAGAAGTTCGGCGCGCGCAGCCTGGGCATCGAGTACAACCCGGAGATGGCGAAGCACGCCCAGGGCAATGTGGAGAAGGCGGGGGTCGCGGACAAGACCCGCATCCTGCAGGGCGACATCTTCGCCACCGACTTCAAGTCGGCCACGGTCGTCACCATGTACCTGCTGCCTGCGCTGAACCTCAAGCTGCGCCCGACCATCCTTGCGATGAAGCCGGGCACGCGGATCGTGTCGCACTCGTTCACGATGGACGATTGGGAGCCGGACGAGACCTCGAGCATGGACGGGCGCCGGATGTTCTTCTGGCTGGTGCCGGCCAGCGTGCAGGGCAACTGGAAGGTCAGCCTGGCCGGCGGCGAGGCCTTCGATGTCACCCTCGAGCAGCGCTTCCAGAAGCTCGAGGGCACCGTCAACCTCGGGCCGATCCTCGGGGGACTGCGGGAGACGCGCCTCTCGGGGGCGAATATCGGCTTCACCATCGTGGATCCGGCGGGCGTGCGCCGCAGCTACAGCGGCATGGTGAACGGGACGACGATGGAAGGAGCCGTGCGGGCCGACAACGGCACCGAGGGCCGTTGGAGCGCAGTCCGGCGCTAGAGCGCTAGATGCCGGAGTGCGAGCCGTCGCAGAACGGCTTGCCGGCGCTGCGCTTGCAGCCGCACAGCCAGACGCGCTGCGCTTCGGTCACCGTGAATTTCATCGGGTCGATGCCGCTGCCCTTGTGCGAGCCATCGCAGAAAGGCTGGCGCTTCGACTGGCCACAGGCGCACCACCAGTAATCGCCGGGGGCGAGTTCGACCGCATAGGGGGATTTCTGCGCGACTGTCGGCTCGGTCATGGCTGCTCCTTGCGTGAACGCTGACTAGTATCCCCCCGAACTGGCGCGGTTCTCAAAGCGGGTGTACTGGCCGAGGAAGGTCAGCTCGACCTTGCCGATCGGCCCGTTCCTCTGCTTGCCGATGATGACCTCGGCCAAACCGCGCGATTCGGGCTTGTCGGGAAAATACACCTCATCTCGATAAATGAACAGGATCACGTCCGCGTCCTGCTCGATGGCGCCGGATTCGCGCAGGTCCGACATCATGGGACGCTTGTCGTTCCTCTGCTCCAGCGCGCGATTGAGCTGGGACAGCGCAACCACCGGCACCTTCAGTTCCTTGGCCAGCGCCTTCAGGCCGCGCGAGATCTCCGAGATCTCGGTCGCCCGGTTCTCGGTGGACCCCTGGTTGGACCCCGACATCAGCTGCAGATAGTCGATCACGATCAGGCCGAGCTGGCCGCACTGGCGCTGCAGGCGCCGCGCGCGTGAGCGCAGTTCCATCGCGTTCAGCGCCGCGGTCTCGTCGATGAAGATCGGCGCGTCGTGGAGCTTGCCCATCGCGCTGGAGAGCTTGCCCCATTCGTCGTCATTGAGGCGGCCGGTGCGCATCCTGTGCTGGTCGACGCGCGAAATGGACCCGAGCATGCGCATTGCGAGCTGGGTGCCGCCCATTTCCATGCTGAACACCGCCACCGGCAGGCCGGTGTCGATGGCGACGTTTTCCGCCATGTTGAGCGCAAACGCGGTCTTGCCCATCGACGGGCGTCCGGCGACGATGATCAGGTCGCCCCCCTGCAATCCCGCGGTCTTGGAGTCGAGGTCGACGAATCCCGTGGGCACGCCGGTCACGTCGGACGGGTTCTCGCGATGGTAGAGCTCGTCGATCCGCTCCATCACCGTCGCAAGCACCGGCTGGATCGCGAGGAACCCCGTCTGGCTGCGCGAACTGTCCTCGCCGATCTGCAGGATGCGGATCTCGGCCTCGTCGAGCAGCTGCCTCACGTCCTTGCCCGACGGGCTCAGCGCCGTTTCCGCTATGTCGGTGGCAACCTGGGCGAGCCTTCTCTGCACGGCCCGCTCGTGAACGAGCTCCGCGTACCGGCGGATATTCAGCGCGCTCGGCGTGTTCTGCGAAAGGGAGCCGAGGTAGGCGATGCCGCCGGTCTTGTCCTTGTCCTCGCTGCCCTCGATCGACTCCAGCACCGTCACCACGTCGGCCGGGCGGTTCGCGTCGATCAGCTTGGCGATATGCCGAAAGATCCGCCGGTGGTCGTCGCGATAGAAGTCATCGACGGACACGATGTCCGCGATCTTTTCCCATGCATGGTTGTCGAGCAGCAGGCCGCCGAGCAGCGACTGCTCGGCCTCGACCGAATGCGGCGGGACGCGCAGCGCGAGAAGCTGCGGATCCTGCGGTTCGGCGTTGAATGAAGCGGTCTGGGGTGCGCGTGCCATGGGGGAGGTCATGCTACACAAAACGAAAAGGCCTGTCGCCAGGCCTTTTCGGGTACGTCGCAACTCGCGGGAGTTGTTGGTTTTCTTTAATCCCGAGCACTGCATTGCGGCACCACCGGTGCCGCCGTGCAATGCATCGTTGTTCTTCCTACGTCTCGCCGAGCACCGAAACGGTGATGTTCACCACCACGTCGGTGTGCAGCGCGACCGTGATCGCGCTGTCGCCGATCTGCTTGATGGGGCCGGACGGCATGCGCACTTGCGCGCGCTCGACCTCGAAACCCTGCTTCTGCAGCGCCTCGACGATGTCGACGTTGGTGACCGAGCCGAACAGCCGACCGTCCACACCCGCCTTCTGCGAGATCTGCACCATCAGGCCTTCGAGCTTCGCGCCGCGTTCCTGCGCCTGGGCCAGCTGGTCGGCCTGGGCCTTCTCGAGCTCGGCGCGCTTCGCCTCGAATACCTTCAGGTTGCTTTCCGTCGCCCGCTTGGCCTTGCCCTGCGGGATCAGGAAGTTGCGCGCATAGCCGTCCTTGACCTTGACCACGTCGCCCAGGGCGCCGAGGTTGACGACTTTTTCCATGAGAATGACTTGCATGTCCGGCTCCTCTTAGTGCAGGTCGGTGTAGGGCAAGAGCGCGAGGAACCTCGCGCGCTTGATCGCCACGGACAGCTGGCGCTGGAAGCCCGACGTCGTCCCGGTGATGCGCGCCGGGATGATCTTGCCGTTCTCGTTGACGAAGTCCTTGAGTACGTCGATTTCCTTGTAGTCGACCCACTCGACCTTGTCGGCGGTGAAGCGGCAGAACTTGCGGCGGCGGAACAGCGCCTTCTGGCCGCGGTCTTTCTTGTCCTTGCCCTTGCCCTTGCCTTTGCCCTTACGTCCAAAAGCCATTTTAAATTTCCCCTTCCATGAATTCGATGTCGGTTACGTGCAGCACGATCTTCGCGCTGCGCTGACTCTTTGCTGCCAGGAATCCCTGTGCCCTGAGTGCCGTCCCGAGCCCTGCCGCCGCCACCTGCCTGGCCACTGCGTCGAACGCGAGTGCGGCGACTTCCGCCCGCACTGTCCGCTCGGTCCCGGCCTCGACCCTTTCGGATTCGTGCCGGATCAGGAACTCGACTGCCGGCAATCCTGCCGGCGTGTAGCGCAATGCGCCGAGTTCCGCGAGTGTCCCGCTCAATGAAACCTGGTTGGCAACCGCCTGGCCCAATGGGCGCTTAGGCTTCTGCTTCGGCCGCGGCCTGGGGCGCCTCGGCAGGCTTGTCGGCCCCCTGCTCACCCCGCTGTTCACCCATCAGCGACTTCGACTTCTCCTCTTTCATCATCGGGGAGGGCATCGTGTGGGCCTTGTCCATCTTGACCACCAGGTGGCGCAGGACCGCGTCGTTGAACTTGAAGGCGTGCTCGAGTTCGGCCAGCGTCTCGCCATCGACCTCGATGTTCATCAGCACGTAGTGTGCCTTGTGCATCTTGGCGATCGGATAGGTCATCTGGCGACGGCCCCAGTCTTCGAGGCGGTGCATCACCCCGTTGCGGGAGGCCACCAGCGCCTTGTAGCGCTCGACCATGCCCGGAACCTGCTCGCTCTGGTCCGGATGGACGATGAATACCACTTCGTAATGTCGCATGCATTCTCCTTGTGGGTTGTGGAGCCACCCGCCATGCGATAGCGGTGTGGCAAGGGTGCGGAAAGTTCACCCCGGGCTGCGGTAAGAATATTCACCCCGGGCCGCAGAAAGCTTTGAATTATATCCCGAAATCGGCCTTTTCCTCAAGCACCCCCGGTTTTGCCTTGCAGCGGGGTCTTCGCGAAGGCGGCCAGGTTGTCGAATGCGCCGCCAAAATACAGCTCGTACCCGTCTTTTTCCACGTAGCCGAGGTGGGGCGTGCAGATCGCGTTTGCCAGCGCCAGCAACGGGTGGGCCGCGCCCTGGACGGGTTCCTCTTCGTACACATCCACCGCTGCGAAGCCCGGACGGCCGGCCACCAGCCCCGCCGCCAAGGCCCCGGGCGCCACCAGTTCGGCCCGGCTGGTGTTGACGAACACTGCGTCCGGCTTCATCAGCGCAAGATCCTGGCCGGTCACCATCCCCTGCGTTTCGGGTGCGAGACGGATATGGATCGTCAACACGTCGGAAGTTGCAAACAGCGCCTCGCGACTCGCGGCGGCCTCGAAGCCGGCGGCCTTGGCGCGCTCGAGGCTCCCCTCCCGCCCCCAGACCTGGACCTTCATGCCAAAAGCCCGGCCATAGCCGGCCACCACGGACCCGATCTTCCCAAAGCCGTAGATGCCCAGTGTCCTCCCACGCAATGCACGCCCAACCGATTGCTGCCACCCGCCTTTCTTGAGGTTCTCGACTTCCTGGGGGATGCGGCGCATCGCGGCAAGCACGAGGCCCCACGTGAGTTCGGAAGTGGCATAGGGCGAACCGGAGCCTTCCAGCACTGCAATGCCGAGCTTCTTGCAGGCGGCGAGATCAATATGCGCCCCGGCCTTGCCGGTCTGGCTGAGGGCGCGCAGCTTCGGCAGCCGCTCGAGCAGCGAAGCGGTGAACCGGGTGCGCTCGCGGATCAGCGCCAGCGCCTCGAAGTCCTTCAGCCGCGCCACGAGCGCATCCTCATCCTTCAGCGTGTCGCGGAACACGGTGACGTCATGGCCCGCGAGCTTCGTCCACGCGTCGAGCGTGCGGCATGCGTCCTGGTAGTCGTCGAGGATGGCGATCTTCACGTCTTCTCCTTGGAAACGGGGAGGTCTGAGGAGGGGCGCGAGCCCCTCTTCTCGCTTTGCCTTCGGCGCACGGACTCGAACAACACTATCCCGGCGGCCACTGATACGTTGAGGCTCTCGACCATGCCCCGCATTGGGATCCGGACGAGGAAATCGCAATGCTCACGGGTGAGGCGTCGCATGCCCTCGCCTTCCGCGCCGAGCACCCACGCCACCGCGTCCGGGAAATCCGCGGTGTAGAGGTCGTCTTTCGCATCCGCGTCGGTGCCCACGATCCAGATATTGCGCTCCTGCAACTCGCGCAAGGTCCGGGCCAGGTTGGTGACAGGGAAGAACGGCACGGTCTCCGCGGCGCCGCTGGCCACCTTGCTGACGACGGAGGTGAGCCCCACGGCGCGATCCTTTGGAGCGATCACCGCATTCACGCCTGCAGCATCCGAAACGCGCAGGCACGCGCCCAGGTTGTGCGGGTCCTGGATGCCGTCGAGCACCAGCAGGAGGGGCGGCCCCTCCACGGCATCGAGCGTGTCGTCCAGGCTGTGGCTGCGGGGCGCCTCCGTCACGCGTGCGACGACCCCTTGGTGGCGCCCGTGGCCGGTCAGGCCATCGAGCCGCTCGCTGGTCGCGGCCATTACGCGCACGCGCTTTTCGGCGGCGAGCTTCAACAGGTCGCGCATTCGCCCGTCGGCGCGCTCGGTGGAGGCATGCAGCTCGATGATGGCCTGCGGCCGCTGGCGCAGCAGCACGGTCAGCGCATGGAACCCGAAGACAATCCGCGCCTGGCTCACTTGTCCACCGGCACCAGGTCCATCTTGCGGGTCTCGAGGTCGACGCGCACGAGCTTGACCTTCATGCGGTCCGCGAGGCGATAGCGCTTGCCTGTGCGCTCGCCCAGCAGCACGTGGCGCGCCTGGTCGAACTGGAAGTAGTCGCGCCCCAGCTCTGAAATATGCACCAGGCCATCGACAAAATACTCGTCGAGCGTCACGAAGATGCCGAAGCCGGTGACGCCGGTGACGCGCCCTTCGAAGACTTCGCCCACCCGGTCCTGCATGTAGTGGCACTTCAGCCAGTTCTCGACGTCGCGACTGGCATCGTCGGCGCGTCGCTCGGTCTCCGAGCAATGGCGGCCGAGGTCTTCCCAGTCGATGCCGTCGTATTTCTTGTTTGCAATGCAGGCCTTGATCGCGCGATGCACGAGCAGGTCCGGGTAGCGCCGGATCGGCGAAGTGAAGTGAACATAAGCCTCGAAGGCCAGGCCGAAGTGGCCCGCATTGTCAGGGCTGTAGACGGCCTGCTTCAGCGAGCGCAGCAGGATCGTCTGCAGCAGCGTGAAGTCCGGACGCTGGCGGATCTTGGCCAGCAGTTCCGAATAGTCCTTGGGGCGCGGCTTGTCTCCCCCGCCCAGGTTCAGGCCGAGTTCGGCGAGGAAGGCGCGCAGCATCACGACCTTTTCCGGCGCGGGCACGTCGTGCACCCGGAAAAGCACCGGCTGGCCCCGGTCGACGAGAAAATCGCCGGCACACACGTTGGCCGCCAGCATGCACTCCTCGATCAGCCGGTGCGCCTCGTTGCGTTGTTCCGGCACGATGCGCGCGATCTTGCCGCGGGCATCGAACTCCATCCGGGTTTCGACCGAATCGAAGTCGATCGCGCCACGCAATTCCCTCGCCTGCAGCAGCACCTTGAACACCGCGTGCAGCGTCTCGAGGTGCGGCAGCAGGGGCTCGCGCCCCGGGGTGGCCTTCGATTCGGAGAGCATCTTCCAGACTTCGGTGTAGGTGAGCCTCGCCTGGGAGCGGATGACCGCAGGGTAGAACTCGTAGCGCGCCACGGCCCCCTTGGGCGTGATCGCCATCTCGCACACCATGGCGAGGCGGTCCACCTCCGGGTTCAGCGAGCACAGCCCGTTGGAGAGCTTTTCCGGCAGCATCGGGATCACGCGCCGCGGGAAATACACCGACGTCCCCCGCTCTTTCGCATCGGCATCCAGCGAGTCGCCGTGGCGCACGTAGTTGCTGACGTCCGCGATGGCCACCCACAGCCGGAAGCCCTTGCCTTCGCGCACCGCGTGCACCGCGTCGTCGAAGTCCTTGGCGGTCTCGCCGTCGATCGTGACGAGCGGGAGCTTGCGCAGGTCCTTGCGCCCGGCCGCATCCTCTTCGCGCACGGTGTCGGGCAGGCCCTTGGTCTGGGTCAGCGCCTTTTTCGAGAATTCGTACGGCAGGTCGAACTTGCGCAGCGCAATCTCGATCTCCATGCCGGGGTCCTCGGTATTGCCGAGGATCTCCGCGACGCGGCCGATCGGCTGCGCGTGCTTGGACGGCTGGGACACGAGTTCGACGGTCACCACCTGCCCGGCCTTGGCCTTGCCGACCTCGGCCGGCGGCACGAGGATGTCCTGCGCGATCCGCCGGTCTTCAGGGACGAGGAACAGCACGCCATGCTCGGCATGCAACCGACCGACCACTCGGCGGTTGCCCCGTTCGAGCACGTCGACGATCTCGCCGAGCGGCCGGCCGCGCGGGTCGCGCCCGGTCACCTTCACCGATGCGCGGTCGCCGTGCAGCACCTGGCGCATTTCGGGCGAGGACAGGAACACCGACTCGCCGCCCTCGTCCGGGACGAGGAACCCGTGGCCATCACGATGCCCTTCGACCCGGCCTGAGAGCAGGGAAAGCTTTTTCGCGGCAAGCACGGCGCCGGCGCGGTTCTTCACGATCCGGCCCGTCGCCTCGAGCACGGTCAGCGCCGCCTCGAATGCGGTGCGTTCGCGCTTGCCGAGGCCGAGGCGCTCGACAAGTTCGTCCGGCATCAGGGGCATCGCGGCCCGGTTCAACTCCTCGAGGACCGCGCTTGCATAGCCTGCGGGCGCCGCCGACTTGCGCGATTTTGGGGTGGTGGAGCGGTTTTTTGACACGGGCAGGTTCAGCCTCTAGAATTCGGTCCGCTGCCGAGGTGGCGGAATTGGTAGACGCACATGGTTCAGGTCCATGCGGTGGCGACACTGTGGGGGTTCGAGTCCCTTCCTCGGCACCATCTTTGCATCAGCGATCGATTCTAACCGATCGACTCCCGGGCAGCGGCGGTAAGTTGGCCGCACGCCCGGCGGGATCCGCGGGTCAACCGCTTAGCAGGCGCTCGTTGACCGTGCCCCAGCAGCGCCCTGCGGCGGACACCTTGTCCATGGGGATGATGAAACCCACTTCCTGAGCACCGGCCTGCGCCCAGCAGGAAAGTCTGACGTGCTTGTCCTTCAAGCCGCCATTCATATCAAATTTCGCGATCGCGAGGAGTGGCGACCTCCCAACCGATCAATGGGTTGGGCAGGAATCCCTGACGGGGCTAATGTTTAACGGCAGCCGGCCGATAAGGTGCTGGTGAACATCCCCGTGCAGGGCATGAGGCTCATACCACCATGACGACAGAAGAAACGACACGCATCCTGCTGGTGGAGGATTCGGAAGACGACGCCCTGCTGC
>Ga0214919_10003646_pt1 | contig 23068 bp, 17 predicted proteins | sample LL1503_MetaG_FD_177994 | JGI IMG/M metagenome (GOLD analysis project Ga0214919, IMG submission 177994) | Freshwater microbial communities from Lake Lanier, Atlanta, Georgia, United States - LL-1503 | ecosystem: Environmental > Aquatic > Freshwater > Lake | place: USA: Georgia | collected... | reverse complement strand
TCTTACCGATCAGTTGCAAATGATGCAGCGTATGGAAGGTTATCAACAAGGATTAAAAAAAAGTAAAATTCAATTAAATCAAGAAATAATAAAAAAAATTCCTTTTGGATTGTCTGATGAAAATGTAGTAAAAGAGATAAAGGAATTTGTAGAATTGAATGTAAATAAAATTGATTGTATTTTTTTTACGTCCAACAATCTCGGTGTGGCTGGATTAGAAGCCTTGCGAAGTATCGGAAAAAGAATTCCTGATGATATTTCAGTAATTTGTTTTGACGACAATGATCTTTTCCGATTAGGTATGCCAGGTATTTCAGTAGTGTCACAACCAATTAAAGAGATAGCTAAAAAGGCAGTTGAAATTTTGATCCAACAAATCAATCAAAGTTCAACAACTGTCGAGCATATTGTATTAAAGACGGTGATGATTGAAAGGGAATCAGTAAAATAGATTTTTGGTAACAGTATTTTTTTGAATTGAGATTATTTAATTTTCATAACAGTGCAGGATAGATGAAATAATAGGATTAATTTACTTATGATTAAAAGCTTGTTTATATTAAAAATATTTTATTTATGTCAGTAATTCTCGGTGTAATTTTTCACTTTATTGGTGGCTTTGCCTCGGGAAGTTTTTATATGCCTTACAAAAAGGTGAAGGGTTGGAGCTGGGAAAGTTTTTGGATTGTTGGTGGATTGTTTTCTTGGTTAATAGCTCCTCCAGTAGCTGCCTGGCTTACCATCCCTGGTTTTGCTGACATTATCCGTAATTCAAGCGCAGTAGTATTGAGTTCTACTTTTATAATGGGATTGTTGTGGGGAATCGGTGGACTTACTTATGGATTGGGTGTTCGTTACCTCGGTGTTTCATTGGGTAGTTCGATTATTCTTGGATTGTGTTCTGTATTTGGAGCAATTATTCCTTCTATTTATTATTATTATACGCCCACTGAGGGAAAGGATACTATTGTAAATTTATTGAGTACTTCTTGGGGACAACTCGTATTACTAGGACTAGCAGTTTGTGTTATTGGAATTATTATTTGTGGCAAGGCTGGGATGATGAAAGACAAAGAATTGATAGGGGCTAAAACCGATGCTTCAGGAAGTGAATTTAAAATTGGTATCGGTTTATTAGTAGCCATCGTATCGGGTGTATTAAGTGCTTGTTTTAGTTTTGGAATCGAAGCGGGCACTTCACTGGGTATTGTAGCCAATGATATTTGGAAAGTAGCAAATCCTGGACAAGGTGAATTTTTATTTCGCAACAATGTAATCTTTGTCGTTATTCTTTGGGGTGGCCTTACAACTAATTTGATCTGGTGCCTTATTTTAAATATTCGAAATAAAACGATAGGAGATTATACCAACTCAAAATCACCTTTGATTAAAAATTATCTTTTGTGTGCTTTGGGTGGAACTACTTGGTTTTTACAATTCTTTTTTTATGGTATGGGTGAAAGTAAAATGGGCAATGGGGCTAGTTCTTGGATTCTACACATGTCATTTATAATTTTAGTTGCCAATATGTGGGGATTGGTTTTAAAAGAATGGAAAAGTGTGAGTAGAAAAACAACGTTAACCATTTTTCTAGGAATAGCAACCATAATGCTTTCTATCTTGATAGTAGGATATGGTAATTCATTAAAATGATTTTTTTAATAATTTAAAATAAACAACAATGGATGTAAATGAATTTAAGCACGTCAGTTATCTATGGGATAAAGCCAAGGCGGCTGAATTAGCAGCAGATGAAGTAGCGTTATTAATTTATCGCTCTAATTTATTGGGAGCTGATCTTAGGTTAACCAATTATGGTGGTGGTAATACATCTTGTAAAGCAATGGCCAAAGATCCATTAACAGGAGTTGAAAAAGAAGTGATGTGGGTAAAAGGGAGTGGAGGTGATATTGGTACACTTAAAAAAAGTGGTCTCGCTGCACTTCATATGGATCGATTATTAAATTTAAAAAATATTTACAGAGGTATTCAGCATGAAGATGAAATGGTTGAATTGTTCAATCATTGTATTTATGATTTGGCTTCTAAAGCTCCTTCTATTGATACTGCTTTACATGGGTTCTTACCTTTCAAACACATCGATCATTTACATCCAGATGCAGCTATCGCAATTGCTGCTGCAAAAGATGGAAAAAAAATTACTCAGGAATTGTTTGAAGGAAAAATTGGTTGGGTAGGTTGGCAGAAACCTGGTTTTGATCTTGGACTTCAATTAAAACAATGCTTAGATGAAAACCCTGGAATTATAGGTATCATGCTAGGTTCACATGGCTTGTTCACATGGGGTGATACTGCTTATGAAAGTTATTTGAATACACTAGAGGTAGTAGAACGTTGTTCTATTTACCTAGAAAAAAATTATGGCAAAAAAGGCGAAATTTTTGGTGGAGCAAAATTACAATCCTTGCCTAAAGAAAAAAGATTACAACAAGCTGCTACGTTGGCTCCAGTGTTGAGAGGTTTTTGTTCATCACAAACCAAAATGATTGGTCATTTTACGGATGATGATAGAGTATTACAATTTATAAATTCAAATGATTTGGATAGACTAGCGCCCCTAGGAACTAGTTGCCCTGACCATTTCTTACGGACAAAAATTAGTCCATTGGTATTACCGTTAACCGCTAGTGATGATTTAACTGATGTTGCGGCAATTAAAGCAACGCTTTCTCCGGCCTTTGAAGCTTATCGTAAAATGTATGCTGATTATTATGATGCTTGCAAACATCCAAATAGTCCAGCAATCAGAGATGCCAATCCAGTAGTGTTATTATACCCTGGAGTGGGCATGTTTACTTTTGCAAAGGACAAGCAAACAGCTAGGGTAGCTGCTGAATTTTATATCAATGCTATCAACGTTATGAAAGGTGCAGAGGCTATTTCTGAATATACTTCATTGCCTCGTCAAGAAGCTTTTAATATTGAATACTGGTTATTAGAAGAAGCAAAACTTCAAAGAATGCCGAAGCCTAAATCTTTATCGGGTCGTATTGCACTAGTTACTGGTAGTGCCGGTGGTATTGGCAAGGCAATCGCTAAGAAATTTGCATCTGAAGGTGCTTGTGTAATCATCAATGACATCAACGAAGAAAGATTACAAACTGCTACGGCCGAATTTGTTCAACTATATGGAAAAGATGCTGCTGCTGCAGTACTGTTGGATGTTACCAATGTAGAAACTATTTCCAAAGCTATGGAACAAGCAGCACTTGCTTTTGGCGGTGTAGACATTATTGTAAATAATGCTGGGATAAGTATTTCTAAAACAATAGCGGACCATGGTATTGAAGACTGGGATAAATTATATGATATTTTAGTGAAGGGGCAGTTCCTTGTTTCGCAGGCAGGCATTGCCGTTATGCGTAAACAAGATATCGGAGGTGATGTAATTAATATTGTTTCAAAAAACTCAGTAGTGGCTGGGCCAAACAATGCAGGCTATGGCTCAGCAAAGGCTGCTCAGGCTCATTTGAGTAGATTGATGGCAGCAGAAGTGGGAGGAGATAAGATTAGGGTAAATACAGTTAATCCTGATGCAGTGATTGCTGATTCTAATATATGGGCTGGTGGATGGGCCGAGGGCCGTGCTAAGGCTTACGGAATTACTGTAGCAGAATTACCTGCTTATTATGCAAAGCGAACTTTATTGAATGAAATGATACTTCCTGATGATATTGCCAACGCATGTTTTGCTTTCGTTGGTGGCTTGTTAAGTAAGTCTACTGGAAATACATTGAATGTAGATGGTGGTGTAGCAATGGCATTTATGAGATAGAATATCTAAAATATGATCGAAGAAAATAAATCTATCGAAGCTATGTCAGAATTAAAAATTGCTAAAAAAAATAATTCGCATCGGCTTGCATTTAAAATGAAGCTTCATAAAGGACAAGAAGCTGAATATAAAAAAAGGCATGATGAATTATGGCCAGAGCTACAGTTATTATTAAAGCAAACAGGAGTAAGTGATTATTCTATTTTTCTTGATGAGTCCAATGGTGATTTATTAGGCGTATTAAAAGTACAGGATCCTATTTTAATGGATGAATTGCCTTTGCATCCTGTAATGCAAAAGTGGTGGGCTTTTATGAAAGATATCATGGATTCCAATTTAGATAATTCACCGGTTAGTATTTCATTAAAAGAAGTTTTTCATTTAGATTAGTATACATTAGTGTGTATCAATAAATTTTTTAAATATGTTATTAAATAAGCAATTGATTGAGCAAAGTAATCATACTTTGCTTTCTGCACATCAAAGAAAATTTGAATATGCAGCAGCTGACATTAATAATGTAAATACTATTCTTCAAAAATTAATCGATTTTCAAGTAGCCATTCCGAGCTGGGCATTGGGTACCGGAGGCACTAGATTTGGTCGTTTTAGTGGTGGTGGTGAACCAGGTACTCTTGAACAAAAAATTGAAGACATCGGTTTGTTGCATGCCCTCAATCAGTCAAGTGGTGCCATCTCATTACATATTCCATGGGATATTCCCTCTGATGCGAATGCGATTAAAACGCTCGCTGCAAATCATCTTTTGAAATTTGATGCGGTTAATTCCAATACCTTCCAAGATCAAAAAGATCAAATGCATAGTTATAAGTTTGGATCGCTTCAACATGTTGATAAAGCAGTTCGTCGACAGGCAATTGAACATAATATAGAAGTAATAAAGCATGGCGTAGCATTGGGTTCTAAATCCTTAACTGTTTGGTTATCCGATGGCTCATGTTTTCCTGGGCAACTTAATTTTAGAACGGCTTGGAAAAATACATTTGAAAGTTTACAAGAAATATATGCTGCATTACCTTCCGACTGGAAACTGTTTTTAGAATACAAGGCTTATGAACCTAATTTTTATTCTACTACGGTTGGTGATTGGGGACAATCGCTTTTATATACTTCTAAATTAGGTCCTAAAGCATTTACTCTAGTCGATCTTGGCCATCACTTGCCGAATGCTAATATTGAACAGATTGTTTCTTTATTAATGATGGAAGATAAGTTGGCAGGTTTTCATTTCAATGATAGCAAATATGGCGACGATGATTTAACGGTAGGAAGTATTAACCCTTATCAATTATTTTTAATTTTTAATGAATTAGTGGAAGGGATGGATGCTAAAGCAATGAATCATGCCAAAGATTTAGCTTGGATGATTGATGCGAGTCATAATGTAAAAGATCCATTGGAAGATTTATTGCAATCTATCGAAGCAATTATGATTGCTTATGCTCAAGCATTGATAGTAGATACCAATGCATTGAAAGAAGCTCAATCGGTAAATGATGTAGTGAAAACGCAGGAAATTTTGCAGACAGCTTTTAGAACAGATGTTCGCCCATTGGTGGCTGAGGCTAGATTCCAATCTGGAGGAGCCTTACAGCCTATCGAGTTATTTCGTTCATCAAAACTAAGGGAGCTGTTGATTAAAGAAAGAGGAGTGGTTACAGTGGCTACTGGTTTGTAGCATGATTTTCACTTTGGTTATATTTGTTAAATAGATAAAAAATAGTAATGGAGCGTATACCGGTCATAGCAATTTTTGATGTGGGCAAAACGAATAAAAAACTATTCCTGTTTGATAGCCAATACAAAATCGTCTACGAAAAATCTGCTAAATTTCTTGAAACCTTAGACGAAGATGGAGATGAGTGTGATAATTTAGAAAGTCTTCGGATCAATATTTTTGATTCTTTGAAGGAAGTAACCAGCTTAAAGGAATTTGATATCAAGGCTATTAATTTTTCTTCATATGGTGCTAGTTTGGTTTATATAGATGAAAATGGAAATGCGCTTACTCCATTGTATAACTATTTAAAAAAGTATCCTGAAAAACTTCACAATCAATTTTATGATACTTACGGAGGTGTTCAAGCCTTCACGCATCAAAGTGCTTCTCCTGTATTGGGCAGTTTAAATTCTGGCATGCAGTTGTATCGTATCAAGTATGAAAGACCCGAGCTGTTTAAAAAAATTAAATATGCCCTTCATTTACCGCAGTACCTCAGTTATTTAATTACAGGTACTCCCTGTGCCGATATTACTAGTATTGGATGTCATACCAATCTCTGGGATTTTACTAAGATGCAATATCATGAGTGGGTTAAGCAGGAAGGTGCCTTAGAAAAATTGGCACCAATTTTACCTGGCAATGAAGCGTTGACTGCTAATTTTATGGGTAACAACTATTTCGTTGGCATTGGTCTGCATGACAGTTCTGCTGCATTGATTCCTTACTTAGTAAATTTTCATGAACCCTTCGTTTTAATTTCTACAGGTACCTGGTGCATTAGTTTAAACCCTTTTAACCAAACACCACTTACCGATGAAGAATTATCCAATGACTGCTTGATTTTCATGACTTATGAAGGTAAAAAAGTAAAAGCATCCAGATTGTTTGCGGGCTTCGAACATGAACAACAGGTGAATAGAATTGCAAGTCATTTCAATCAAACTGTTTCGAGATATAGAGACATTGATTATGATCAAAATATAATTTTAAAGTTGCAGCAAAATTTTTCGCAGAACCAAGGAGTTATTGATTTAAAAGCGTCAGATTTTACTAAAAGGGATTTGGCTAATTTTTCGACAGACATTGAAGCGTATCATCAATTAATATTAGATATTATTGCACAGCAATTTTTTTCAACCCAATTGATTTTAAAAGGTTCTGACACTAAGAAAATTTTTGTAGATGGTGGATTCAGTAAAAATTCAATATACATGAATTTACTAGCGTTGTCCTTTCCAGAAATAGAAGTTTATGCAGCTTCAATGGCACAGGCAACTGCTGTAGGTACTGCCTTATCGATCCATTCATGCTGGAATCAGAAAACTTTGCCTACTGATTTAATAGAATTGAAATATTTTCAAAGCCATTTAGTTAAATAAATATTTTATTGAAAGGCGAGTAGGAATGGGAAATCAAAGATTAAATTTTGTTAATAGTTTTTGTGTTGGTAATAATTATCAGCCTACATTTGATACTACTGTTTTTAATTAAATCTTGAATTTAAAAATATGAATACAAGGCGAATATTCATTCAACAATTGGCGTGGGTAACTGCTTTTGCAGGGAGCTCAATTGATTTGATTGCCGAACCTTCGTCAAAAAAAAGAGCTTTCAAGATTGGAGCATGTGATTGGAGTTTGGGTAAAAGCTCCGATATTGGAGCCTTTGAAGTTGCAAAAGAAATAGGGCTCGATGGAATAATGGTGAATATGGGATCAGAGGCCAATCAGTTTCGATTGAGGGATCTTTCTGTTCAGCAGGAGTATTTGAAACGTTCTAAAGAAACAGGAATTGAAATTTCTAGTATTGCGTTGGCAGAACTGAATAATATACCTTACAAATCAGATCCTAGAACTGAACAATGGGTATGGGACAGTGTGGAGGTAGCTAAAAATCTATCTGTGCCGGTGGTGTTATTGGCTTTTTTTGGAAACAATGATTTGCGAAATGATCCAAAGGGAAAACAAGAAGTTGTTAGACGTTTGAAAAGAGTAGCTCCTCATGCTGAAAAAAATGGAATTGTTTTAGGCATTGAATCCTATCTTTCTGCAGATGAACAAATTGATATCATTGATCAAGTAGGTTCAAAAAATATCAAAGTATATTATGATTTCTGCAACGTTACAGACGCTGGATTAGATACTGTGAAGGAATTTAAAAAATTAGGTAAAGAAAGAATTTGTGAATTACATATGAAAGAGAATAATTTTTTACTTGGATCTGGAGTGAATGATTGGAAAGCGATTGGTCAAGCTGTTCACGAAACCAATTATAAAGGTGATGGCTGGATGCAGATAGAAGGTGCCATTCCTAAAGGAGGGGATAGGGTAAAAAGTTATCGGAAAAATTTACAATTTTTAAAAAATATTTTTATAAAATAACTGGCCTAATAATAAATTGGATATTTATATCTAAAGAAGTTTTATAAAAAATCCGATATGAAATTTAATTTTAAACCAATGAAATTATTGAAACCTTTTATTTTAGTTTTTTGTGTTTTTATTTTTTTGATGGTTTATTTTATAGGATGTAAAAATGCTCCTTCAAAAAATAATACAGGACTATATTTACCCGAAGATCTAGAAGCAACGCTTTGGGCAGAGTCTCCCATGTTATACAATCCTACCAATATGGATGTTGATTACAAAGGAAGAGTTTGGCTGACTGAGGCAGTGAATTATAGAAATTTCAATAATGACTCTACTCGTTTTTTGCATCACCCTAAAGGCGACAGAGTTGTTATTCTAGAAGATACAGATCAAGATGGAAAAGCTGACAAGTCGACCGTCTTTGTTGAAGACAAGGATTTAATTTCTCCTGTTGGTATTGCAGTAATTGGAAATAAAGTAATTGTTTCTTGTTCTCCTAATTTAATTGTTTATACAGATGAAAATGGAGATGACAAAGCTGATAAAAAAGAAATTATATTAACGGGTTTTGGAGGAAAAGACCATGATCATTCGCTTCATTCTGTTACGGCCGGCCCTGATGGTAAATGGTATTTCAATACTGGCAATGCTGGCCCACATATGGTTACTGATAAAAGTGGATGGACATTACGCTCAGGAAGTATTTATACAGGCGGGTCTCCTTACAATGATAAAAATGAGGGCAATCGTAGAAGTGATGATGGTAAGGTTTGGGTAGGCGGATTGGCGCTTCGTGTAAACCCTGACGGTACTGGTTTAAAAGTATTGGGTCATAATTTCAGAAACTCCTATGAAGTGGTTACTGATTCTTATGGTAATCTTTGGCAAAATGACAATGACGATCAGGTAGTCACCTGTCGTACAACTTGGTTAATGGAAGGAGGAAATGCTGGATATTTTAGTACTGATGGTACAAGGTATTGGCAGGCAGATCAACGTCCTGGACAAAATATTTTTACTGCACATTGGCACCAAGATGATCCCGGTGTTATGCCTGCAGGAGATAGATCTGGCGCCGGTTCACCTACCGGTGTTGCAGTTTACGAATCGGATGCATTGGGTAAAAAATACAGTGGAATGTTATTAAGTGCTGATGCAGGTCGAAATGTAATTTTTAGTTATCACCCTACAATTTCTCAGTCGGGATATGATATGGGTGAACGTCAAAATTTAATTACTTCTCTCTCTCAAGACAATGAAGGCTATGTATGGAATGATACTGTTCAAAATAAGCTAAAAGAAAATTGGTTTCGCCCCTCTGATGTTACTGTTGGTACCGATGGTTCTCTTTTTGTTGCGGATTGGTACGATCCAGTAGTGGGCGGACATCAAATGAATGATCAACTTGGTTATGGTAGAATTTACAGGATCACTCCAAAAAATAAAAAGTTAGTATCTCCAAAATTAGACTTCAATAGTATTCAAGGACAATTAGATGCATTGAAAAATCCTGCAGTGAATGTTCGCAATATTGCTTTTGAAAAACTTAAGCAACAGGGCTCAGCAGTTATCGAACCAGTAAAGAATTTACTTCTAGATAAAAACTCATTTGTTAGGGCAAGGGCAATATGGTTATTGGCTCAATTGGGTACTGAAGGTAAACAAGCAGTTGAAAATATTTTAAATGATAAAGATGAAAAAATCCGTGCTACCGCTTTTCGTTCTTTAAAACAATTAAATGAAAATATACTGCCCTTAGCATTAAAACTCTCAAAAGATTCATCCGCATTTGTTCGCAGAGAAGTAGCGGTATCATTGAGGGATTCTTCCTTTACAATTAAAAGAGAAATTATTCTTTCAATAGCTACTCAATATAATGGCAATGATCCTTGGTATCTTGAAACCTTAGGCAGCGCGATGGATGCAGATGCTCAAAAATGGTACAATGAATTACTATCTACTTTTTATCCTAATCAACCTGATTCTCCTTTGAAATGGAATAAACAAATGGTAGATTTTGCATGGAGACTTCATCCTTTAAATTCGGTAAATGATTTAGTTCTGAGAGCCAAGGATTCTAGTATTTCAATAAAAGACAGAGCTCGAATGATTACTTCACTCGCTTTTATAAATGATAAAACTGCAGCAACTGCGATGTTGAATTTGACCAATGCTGGTTTAGCAGATGTAAAAGAACAATCTCTCTATTGGCTTTCTTTCAGGCAAAGCAATGATTGGTATAAATTGCTAGATTGGTCAAAAATCAATGTCAACACTTCGTATCAGCGAAAATTGGCATCCATGAAAATCAAATTTCAAATGATGTTGGATAATCGCCAGTCCGAACAGGGGCAAAAAAGGATGGCAAAGGAAATAGCTTTGGATTCAATGGGAGGACAAATGATCATTGGATTAATGGCAGATAAAAAATTACCTACTTCCTTAATTCCAGTAGTATCTGAAAATATTTTTAATAATCCAGATTTAGCTGTAAGGATACAAGCAGGAGATTATTTCAAAAGAGATGGAACCAATAAAATATTTTCTGTAACTGCTATTTCGAAAATACCTGGCGATGCGTTGACTGGGAAAACTATTTTTTCCAACAATTGCAGCAGCTGCCACCGAGTTGGCTTAACAGGTAATATGATTGGTCCAGAATTAACTAATATTGGTAAAAAATACGACAAACTTTCATTGATTGATGCAATTGTCAATCCGAGTGCTTCGATTGTTTTTGGCTATGAACCCTGGTTAATAAATACTTTGGAAGGTGAATCTTTATTTGGATTTATGATTTCAGAAAATAAACAGACCATTGTAATTAAAGATATTAAAGGAATTCAGCATATTATTCCAGTAGATAAAATAAGGTCAAAGAAAAAGCAGAAAAAAAGTCTGATGCCTGAGCCGATCACTACCGGTATAACTGAACAAAATTTAGCAGATATTGCATCTTATTTATTATCGGTCAAGTAATTTATTTGATATAAATTTATAGAGGTTTAACAGAAAAATAGAGAGTTTTTTAATTAAAAAATAACAATGAAAGTAGGATTGTTTATACCCTGTTATGTTGATCAGTTTTATCCTAAGGTTGCAGTGGCTACCTTAGAACTTCTGGAGAAATTGGGTTGTGAAGTTATATTTCCACTCAATCAAACTTGTTGCGGTCAACCAATGGCCAACAGTGGGTTTGCCTCATTGAGTGAAGGATGTGATAAAAATTTTGTTGCTAATTTTGGAGCGGTAGATTATATCGTATCACCTTCAGGAAGTTGTGTGTTGCATTTGAAGGAACATTTACATGATCAAGATGAAATCAAGGCTTCTAATATTCGCAAGCATATCTATGAATTAACAGAATTTATTGTTGATATATTGAAAGTTGAAAATATTACTGCTAGCTTTCCTCATAAAGTAGGAATGCACATTAGCTGTCATGGTCAGCGCGGCTTACACCTCTCTTCCATGAGTGAGTTATCAGCTCCTTCTTTTTCAAAACCAGCTTATTTATTGAATAGGGTAAAAGGATTGGAGCTTAGCGATCCCAAACGTGTAGACGAATGTTGTGGCTTTGGTGGAACATTTTGTGTTTTTGAAGAAGCGGTATCTGTAAAAATGGGGAAGGACCGCATAACAGAACATGCAATGAATCAAGTAGAATATATTACTGGCGTTGATGTAAGCTGTTTAATGCACTTAGAGGGTATTTTAAAGCGACAAGGAAGTAAGGTAAAGACAATTCATATAGCAGAGATTTTAAATAGTGATTAATTGACTTGAACAGTAAAGTGAAATAAAATGAACCCAAAAAATTTCAATAGACTTTTTTTTGAACCGATTCAAGCGGCTACCCTTAGTCACTCGGCGGCTGCAGAAATATTTAATAAAGACGAAGCTCGGACTGACTGGCATGATGAAACCCTTTGGTTTGTTAGAGAAAAAAGAGACAAGGCAGTTAAGCAAATATCGGAGTGGGAGCAGCTGCGAACACTAGGTTCAGATATCAAAGACCATACACTTTCAAATTTGGATAATTATTTGACCGAATTCGAAAAAAATGCTCAAGCAAATGGAATTAAAATTCATTGGGCTATTGATGCAGAAGAACACAATGAAATTATACTGAGAATTATTCGTGAACAAAAAGTTCAGCAGGTTGTCAAAAGTAAATCTATGCTGACCGAAGAATGTCACTTGAATGATTTTTTAGCTCAACGCGGTGTTGAGGTGGTTGATACTGATTTAGGTGAACGAATTGTTCAGTTTAGAAATGAGCCACCCAGTCATATCGTATTGCCTGCAATACATTTAAAGAAACAAGATGTAAGTGAAACTTTTCACGAACACCTTGGAACTGAAAAAGGAAACAATGATCCGCAGTATTTGACCGAGGCAGCGCGCCAACATTTGCGTGAAAAATTTATTGAATCTCAATTGGCAATCACAGGTGTAAATTTCGCGATTGCTTCAACAGGTGGTTTCGTTGTTTGTACCAATGAAGGCAATGCGGATATGGGAGCGCATGCAGCAAAAATTCACATCGCTTGTATGGGTATTGAAAAAATTATTCCAAAGGTTGAACACCTAGGGGTCTTCCTTCGATTGTTGGCAAGAAGTGCTACAGGGCAGCCGATTACTACCTATTCCAGTCATTTTCATCAACCTAGAGTTGGTCAACAAATGCATATTATCATTGTGGACAATGGAAGAACAAAACAATTGGGTCGTCCTGATTTTAGAAGTTCTTTAAAATGTATTCGTTGTGCGGCTTGTTTTAATACCTGTCCAGTTTATAGAAGAAGTGGAGGCCATAGTTATCATACTGCAGTAGCAGGTCCGATTGGATCTATTTTAAATCCAAATTTAGACATGAAGGCAAATGCAGATTTACCATTTGCGTCTACCCTTTGTGGTTCTTGTAGCAATGTTTGTCCTGTAAAGATTGACATCCATGTTCAATTATACAAATGGCGACAGGAGTTGGTATCAGAGGGATATACCGCTACTGGAAAAAAAGTAGCAATGAAAGGAATGGCATTTGTTTTGTCGCATCCTTCTATTTACAGGATTACAGGAAAAATGGCTCGTTGGATGATGCGCGCCTTTCCTTTTATTTTGAATAACAAATCAATTAATCCTTGGTATAAACAAAGAGAAATGCCGGAAGCTCCCAAACAAAGTTTTAGAGATTGGTACAAAAAAAATAAGCAATGAGTTCAAGAGAAAAAATATTAGGGGCGATTTCAACTAATAAGCCAGCGTTGATTGAATTACCAGTAATTGATATAAAAAGCACTAGTAATTTGGCAGCTGATTGGGTGGAGCAGTTTATAAAAATATTAGAAAGTATTGGTGGGACAGTGATTCAATTATCCTCGATCGATTTAATTAAAAAAGAAATTCAACAAGCGAAAATTGGAGGAGAATATATTGTAAATACATTGCCAATTTTAGGTGAAGTAAACACTGAGATCAATTCAACGATGGAGGCTAGTTTATTGGAAACGGTTGATAGGGCCTACATAGAAGGCAGTTTGGGGGTAGCTGAAAATGGATCTGTGTGGTTATATGAACATCAAATCAAAAATCGTTTATTGCCTTTTATTTGTCAGCATTTAGTGATTTGTTTGAACACTAATAAAATTGTACCCAACCTACATGAAGCGTATAAGCAAATTGATGTAGCCAAAGAAGGGTATGGAGTATTTTTAGCTGGTCCTTCTAAAACTGCTGATATCGAACAGTCCTTGGTCATTGGAGCACATGGCGCTAGAAGTTTATTGGTTTATTTAATTAGTGAATAAAAGATTGCGGACTCTGTTATTTTGCCTTTCCCTATAAATTTTCAATAAAAAAATTGCTATTTTCAAACTATTTCATACCTTAAATTAAAATTTAAAATCAACTAAATTATGAAATCAAATAATCGCCGCCTTTTTATTAAAAAATCAGCATTGGCTGGAGCTGGTGTAGTAGCAGCTCAGTTAGGCTTGAGTGCAAAAAGTTACAATCGTATCATTGGAGCCAATGATAGAGTAAGAGTGGGTGTAGTAGGTTTTTCTGATAGACACAGAGGTTCTCATATGCCTTGTTTTATGAATCATTACAAGGAAATGAATTTTGAAGTAGTAGCGGTTTCTGATATTTGGAATAAAAGAAGAGAAGCGGGTGCTGCAATGTGGAAAGAAAAAATGCAGAACGAAGTAGTTGCTTGTAGGAATAATGAAGAGATGTATTCTAAGAAATTAGTAGATGCAGTATTTGTAAGTACTGCTGATTTTCAACATGCCAATCATGCGCTAGAGGCGGTGAATGCAGGTTGCGATGTGTATTGTGAAAAACCTTTCGCAGAGACAATGGATGACAATCGCAGAGCATTCAAAGGAATTAAAGCTTCTAATAAAATTGTACAAATTGGATCACAAAGAAGAAGTGGATCTAATTATCATGCGGCAGATGATTTTATAAAATCTGGAAAGTTTGGAGCCATAACAATGGTGGAGTTAACATGGAATGTTAATCAACCGATGCGTTGGCGCAGACCTGCTGATGTAGCAAAGTTGGTAGAAAAAGATACCGATTGGAAAAGATTTTTAATGAATCGACCTTTCGAAACATTTGATCCAAAAAAATATTTAGAATTTAGATTGTTCTGGCCTTATTCATCTGGATTGGCTGGTCAGTGGATGAGTCACCAAATTGATACCGTTCATTGGTTTACTGGTTTACAACATCCTCGCAGTGTAGTTGCCAATGGTGGTATTTACATGTGGAAAGATGGAAGAAAAAATTGGGACACCATCAATGCAGCTTTTGATTATGGTCCAACCAATGATCCTAAATCTGGATTCCAGGTTACTTTCGGATCTCGTATGCACAATGGTGATGATGCTCCTACAGAAATTTACTATTCTAATGGCGGTCAATTAAATTTAGATACCAATATGGTTTCTCCAAAAGGAGGCTTGTCTGATAAAAATGCTGCTGCAGCTGGAATGAGTTCATTCTTATTGCCTGCCTCTAAACTTTCAGTGGTTGAGCCAGTGGTAACTTCTGCAAATACTGGTGGAGATAAACTAACGTCTAGCCATATCCGCAATTGGATGGAGTGTGTGCGCAGTCGTAAAACTCCCAATGCTCCTGTTGAAGCAGGTTACAGTCATTCAATTGCTACTATCATGACCAATGCAGCTGTGCTGAGTGGTCGTAAAGTAACCTTTGATGAAAAAGCTCAAGAAGTAATGGTGGGTGGTAAACCTTTCGAACCATTTAAAAATTATTCAATCTAGACAAGTAAATAAAAAACGATGCGATTTATTAAAAGTATTTTCTTGTGCGGTAGTATGTTTTTTTTCGTTTCAAATACATACGCTCAACAACCAGTGAAGTTTGTACAAAAAGAAAATGAAAAAAAGGTGGAGGTAATGATAGGCGGTCAATTTTTTACTTCTTATCTATACGATTCAAAGATTGATAAACCTGTATTGTTTCCTATTCAAACCGCTTCTGGAATTACCGTTACCCGTGGTTTTCCTTTAGCACCTAGAGCCAATGAAAGAACCGATCATCCGCATCATATCGGTATGTGGTTGAATTATGGAGATGTCAATGGCTTGGATTTTTGGAATAATTCTGATGCCATTCCATCTAAAGACAAACCAAAGTATGGTAGTATCCGCCATCAAAAAATTGTAAGTATTAAAGGAGGTTTAAAAAAAGGTGAACTGATAGTTACTTCTAATTGGGTTGATATTTCTGGCAAAATTTTATTGAAAGAGTCGACTACTTTAACTTTTAGCGGAGATGAAAATAGCCGGACAATTGACCGTAGCACTACCTTAACTGCACAGGAAGGGAAAGTTAGCTTTAAAGACAATAAGGAAGGATTTATGGGAGTTCGTGTTGCAAGGGAATTAGAAATACCTTCTCAAAAGCCTGAAATTTTTACCGATGCCAATGGGGTTGCAACCAAAGTAGCGGTATTAAATAATGAAGGAGTGAATGGTACCTTTCTTTCTAGTAAAGGCATTACTGGAAATGATGTATGGGGTACTAGAGGAAACTGGTGTATGATGTATGGTAAAAAGAATTCAGAATTAGTTTCGATTACTATCATTGATCATCCAAAAAATCCTGGATACCCTACTTACTGGCATGCTCGTGGATATGGTTTGTTTGCAGCTAATTCACTCGGTCAAGAACCTTTAAGTGGTGGAAAAGACAAATTGAATTTTGCATTGGAGGCAGGAAAGTCGGTCACTTTTAAATATAGAGTAATCGTTTCCAATGGTAAAACTCCATCAGCTGAATCTTTGGATAAAGTAGCAGAATCATTTTCTAAAAAATAATGATATCGATTGGGAATTCTTATTCTATTCTTAGTCTAGGTTCCAAATAATAATTCATTTGATAGCTTAACAAAATTGCCCCCTTTGAATAAGGGGGCAATTTTGTTAAAAGATGTAATATATTGATTAATATAAAATATAATTATATTTTAATTCCGTTCACCAATCTACTTATCTGTAATGGATTGGATTCTTTTAGTTCGTCAGGTAACAAATATTCCGGGAATTCTTGAAAACAGATTGGCCTTGTAAATCGATAGATAGATTGTGTTCCAACAGAGGTACTTCTAGAATCTGTAGTTGCAGGATAGGGCCCACTGTGAACGATTGCATTGCCAACCTCAACTCCTGTAGGAAACGCATTGATATTTAGCCTTCCTGCTTTTTCTTTCAATATATTGATGAGTGAAGCTGAATTTTTTAATTCATCCTCAGTGCCATGTAAACTTGCAGTAAGTTGACCTTTTAAATGGAGGATACATTCTGTTAGTTCTTTCATGTCTTTGGCAACAATTGCAACAGATGACGGACCGAAAACTTCTTCTGTTAAAGAAGGATTTTTTATCAGCATTTGAGCATCTATTTGTAATAAATGAGGCTGAGCTGCGGTAGCGTCAAATTCAGTCAAACCTACTGCACCTTCCGTGTTTCTTTGATGGCTAATCCCTTTGCAATAGGCATCCAAAATACCATTGGTTAGTAGGGGAACGCTTGGTTTTGTTGCAATAGCGGCAGTTAACAGTTTAATAAAATTATCTGAATCCGTATTTTTTATCAATAAAAAGACACCAGGATTAGTACAAAATTGTCCAGCTCCTAATACGATCGATCCTGCAAATGCCTCTGCTAATTCCGTAGATTTTTTTGATAGTATTTCCGGTAAAAAAATCACTGGATTTACACTACTCATTTCTGCATATACCGGTATTGGTTCTTCACGCCTTACAGCAGCATCATACAATGCCTTTCCACCTTTTAATGAACCAGTAAAACCTACTGCTTTTATTATTGGATGAGTAACCAATGCTTGTCCTACTTGGTGACCAATACCATGTACCATTGAAAATACGCCTTCAGGCATATTGCATTTTTTTGCAGCACGTATAATAGCACCGCCTACTAATTCGCAAGAAGCTGGATGCGCTGGATGCGCTTTGAAAACAACAGGACATCCTGCTGCAAGGGCAGAGGCTGTGTCGCCTCCAGCAACAGAAAATGCCAATGGGAAATTGCTTGCACCAAAAACTGCTACTGGTCCAATAGCAATTTGCATCTGTCGAATATCTACTCTTGGTAAAGGTTTGCGATCTGGTAAAGCCTTATCAATAATTGCATTTACCCATGAACCTTCAGTTAACTGAGCTGCAAAAAGTCGCAACTGGCCAGTGGTTCTTCCTCTTTCACCAGTAATTCTTGCAATAGGTAAACCTGTTTCTTTACTGGCTGTTTCAATTAGCTCCATTTCTAAGCCTTCAATTTCTGTAGCAATACATTCAAGAAAGGCTGCTTTTTCTTTTCCACTTTTGTTTTTATAAACACCAAAGGCTTCTGCTGCCAATGAAATAGCGGCATTAATTTCTGTATCTGTAGCCTCAAAAAACTTTTCAGCTAATGGTGTATTCGTTGCTACTTCGTAAGCATTGAAACTGCTAGTACCTAGTGCAGAAAGGTTATTACCGATGATGTTTTTTCCGTGTATACTCATTAGGCTACTGTGTTTTTAAGGGTTCCAATATGTTCAATGGTTATTATAATACTATCTCCGCTTTGTAAAGTAAAACTATTGGGTGGTACAATTCCAGTACCGGTCATTAAAAAACATCCATTAGGAAATGAACATTCTTTATACAAGTAACTTACTAAATCGGTATGTGTTCTTTTCATTTGACTGATGGCAATTTGATCTGCATACATCACCACATTATTCCTTTCGATTGAAATTCCAATAGTGGCATTGGGTGATATTGGTTGATCTGGCACATAGATACAGGGACCTAAAGCAGCACATCCTTCATACATTTTAGCTTGAGGTAAATACAAAGGATTCTCTCCTTCAATACTTCTTGAACTCATATCATTTCCTATGGTATATCCTACAATGTTTCCAGCACTGGTAATAAATAAAGTAAGCTCTGGTTCTGGAACATCCCATGAAGAGTCTTTTCTAATTCTTACCAAACCATTTTGTCCAACGGTCCTTTGTGCAGTTGCTTTAAAAAATATTTCTGGTCTCGGAGCGTCATAAACTTTATCATAAAAGGTACCGCCTCCTGAATCTTTGGATTCTTCTACTCTTGCATGACGACTTCTTAAGTAGGTAACTCCCGCTGCCCATATTTCCTGTTGGTCAATGGGTGCTTGAATGGTCTGATCATTTAGCCATTCGAGACTTACCAATGTTTTATTGGATGCTAATTCTGAGATAAGCAGCTGGTATAAATTATCTCTATTAATAAATTGATCCCAGTTGGTGGAAGGCAATAAATGATAGGCACCCTCATGTTCAATCACATTACCTGAATTGGTTTTATAGATTTTCATATTTTAAAATTTGATCTTCAAATGAATTTAAACAATCTTTAATTTTTATAATGTTGTAACCACAATGCGAAAATAAAGGATCTGAAACTATTGGGCTTGAAAATTATTTCCTAAAATGGGGTTAATTTTTTGAATGCTTTTCAGGAAAAAATACAAGTTACTAAAATTAACTATATATCAGTTCAATCTAGTAAGGAAGATATTTTATTGGGATTGATGATTCCTATATTTACAGATAGTCATCATTCAATGTCCTATTAAAATAGGGACTTTCAGCTCATTATTTCTAAGCTTTTGAATAGTCCGAAAAAAAATGATAATTTTAATGATAATTATTTTAAAATGAAAAATTTAATCATCTTAATAGCTGCATTCATGGTTACAAAAGTGGTGGGTCAAAATTCTACTGAAATGCCACTATATAAAAATGGAGTTCCCAATTCTATTGTAGCACCCAATAAAGAAAGTTCAACTTTTAGGGACAATATTATTCGAATAGCAAAAGTGAGTGTGCCTTCCCTAAAGATTTTCAAACCTGCCAAACCAAATGGAAAAGCAGTCATTATTTGTCCAGGTGGTGGATATTCGATCTTAGCTTTTGATAAAGAAGGAACCAATGTGGCGGAAGAATTTAATAAATGGGGAGTTACTGCATTTGTTTTAAAATATAGGTTACCAGACGACTCAACAATGGTTGATAAAAGTATGGCTCCATTACAAGATGCACAACAAGCTATTCGATTGATAAGAAACAATGCAAAACAGTGGGGGATCAATGCGAATCAAATTGGGATAATGGGATTTTCTGCTGGTGGACATTTGGCTTCTACAGCCGCTACTCATTTTAATTTCAAAGCAGATCCTAGTAATTCAGATACCACTTCTACAAGACCTGATTTTGCAATTTTAATTTATCCAGTCATCAGTTTTGATAGTTCTATTTACAACAAGGGATCTAAAGACAATTTAATAGGTGTTCGTGCATCTGCTAAAAAAGTTAATTTTTTTAGTAGTGATTTACAGGTTACTCCCGATACACCTCCTTCTTTTTTAGTTCATGCTGGAGATGACAAAGGTGTTTTGGTAGAAAATAGTATCCGTTATTACCAAGCTTGCATAAAAAATAAAGTTTTGGCAGAAATGCATTTGTATCCAAAAGGTGGACATGGATTTGGTATGAATAATAAAACTACTGACGATAACTGGTTGGAGAGATTACACAATTGGATGAACCGTTTGTAAAAGCCAGAAGATATAAAGTAATGCCATTATGGATTTCAAGAATATCAATATTTCGACGATTGAATTATGAATGAAAAAACTACTTCTCAAATGCCTTCTAAAATTTCACAGCGAATTGATGCCCATCAGCATTTTTGGAACTTTGATCGGGTTCGTGATAGTTGGATCAATGATGAGATGGCGGTTATACAAAGAGATTTTTTACCCCAAGATCTTCAGCCTTTATTGACTGAAAATAATTTAGATGGTTCAGTGGTAGTTCAATGTGATCAAAGTGAAAAGGAAAACGAATTTCTATTGAATCATGCTAATAATTTTGATTTTATCAAAGGAGTAGTTGGTTGGGTTGACTTGCAGTCCAATGACGTAGAAGACCGTTTGACTTATTACCATTCCTTCAATAAGATGAAAGGGTTTCGTCATATTTTACAGGGAGAAACCGAGAGAGGTATGATGCTTCGCCCAGCATTTATGAATGGAATCAGTAAATTAAAAAATTTTGATTTCACTTATGATATTTTAATTTATCCTGATCAAATTCAATACATCGGTGAATTTGTCAAGGCTTTTCCTGACCAGAAATTTGTTATTGATCATATTGCCAAACCTAATATCAAAGAAAAGAATATAGTAGAATGGAAAAAGGGAATGGAAGCATTGGCTGAATACCCTAACTTGTACTGTAAAATATCTGGAATGGTTACTGAGGCAGATTGGAAAAATAGGGGGAAGGATGATTGTAATCCTTATATGGATGTAGTTGTAGCAACTTTCGGAACTAAGCGGATTATGTTTGGATCTGATTGGCCAGTTTGTTTGGTGGCTGCTACTTATCAGCAAACTATGGAGATAGTTGTTAATTATTTTTCTTCTTTTACTGAGACAGAGAAACAAGATTTTTTCGGATTGAATGCTATTAATTTTTATAATCTTTAATTTTAATCACTTAATATTTACACGATGAAACATCTATTTAAATTCACATTATTTCTTTCAGTTATCCTATTTTCTTTTACACCACCTGCTAAAAAAGTGAAAGTAGTTTTCTTTGGAGATTCAATTACGCAAGCGGGTGTATCTCCTACTGGATATATTGTAAAAATGGATAGCATAATCAAACAAGCTAATTTATCAGATCAGATTGAATTGGTGGGTGCTGGAATTGGTGGTAACAAAGTTTATGACCTATATCTTAGAATGGAAGAGGATGTATTAAAAAAGTCTCCTGATGTTGTCGTTATTTATGTAGGTATCAACGATGTTTGGCACAAGGCAAGCTCTGGTACTGGAACAGACGCGGATAAGTTTGAGAAATTTTACCGTGCGATAATAAAAAAATTACAAGAAAAAAATATTAAAGTAATTGTTTGTACTCCATCTGTAATAGGAGAAAGAAATGACAATTCTAATCAACAAGATGGTGATCTAAATAACTATAGCAATATCATTCGTGCGATTGCAAAGGATATGTCATTGCCTGTAGTCGATCTTCGCAAGGCATTTTCAGCGTATCTACAATCTAATAATCCATCCAATTTAGAAAAGGGAATACTTACTTCTGATCGAGTACATCTTAACCCTAAGGGTAATATATTTGTAGCAGGTGAAATGTGGAAAGTATTACAAAATAATATTCAGTAATTATCAGTTTTTCAGGGGTAATAGTGAAATTGTCTTCAGTGGCATCTCTATGCTTTGCAACTAATCCTAACAATTGATAATTTGACTAACACAGCAATTAATTAAAATAAAACAATTCATGTTACTTTCTAAAATCAATCTTAAAAATATCGATGCTGGAAATGAATCTCTTCCTAATGAAAGTTTATTTGCTTTGCCAGAAAGGGTACTACAGTTTGGAACCGGAGTTTTACTAAGAGGGTTGCCGGATTACTTTATTGATAAGGCAAATAAAAAAGGTGTTTTCAATGGAAGGATTGTAGTGGTAAAATCAACTGATGGGGGAGATGCTATTGCATTTGATAACCAGGATGGTTTGTATACGCTTTGTATGCGCGGCTTGGTGAATGGGCAATCTGTTGAAGAAAATGTGGTATGCGCTGCTATTAGTCGTGTATTGTCAGCTGCTACCCAATGGGAATCAGTGTTGAAATGCGCTCACAATTCTGAATTGAATATTATTTTATCTAATACCACTGAGGTGGGTATTGAACTAGTAAAAGAGAATATTAATAGTATACCGCCTAGTTCATATCCTGCCAAATTATTAGCCTTTTTATATGAACGCTACAAGGCTTTTGATGGAAGTTCAACTGCAGGTATGGTCATTGTACCTACTGAGTTAATTTCTGATAATGCAAAAAAATTAAAGGCAATTGTTTTTGAATTGGCTGATTTTAATGGTCTAGAAGACAAGTTTATTAAGTGGCTTGAACAACACAATCATTTTTGTAATTCTCTAGTAGATAGAATTGTTCCTGGAAAACCTGCAGCCGATAAAAAATTATTATTAGAAGCGCAATTAGGTTATCAAGATGATTTAATTACAATGAGTGAAGTCTACAGTCTATGGGCGATTGAAGGAAATCAACAGGTTAAAGATGTCTTGTCTTTTGCATCGGTAGATAATGGGATTGTAATAACAGATGACATTACTCAGTTTAAGGAATTGAAATTAAGGTTGCTAAATGGAACCCATACACTCAGTTGTGGAGTTGCTTTTTTAGCTGGCTTTACCACAGTTAAGCAAGCGATGGGCGATAAAATAATTGGTAATTTTATTAGGCAACTGATGTTAACTGAAATTGCTCCAGCAATTCCTTATCCTGTTGCTGAAAAAGAATCTGCTGAATTTGCAGCAAAAGTCATTGATCGTTTTAGCAATCCAACGATAGAGCATCAATGGATTAGTATTACGCTAAACTATACCTCTAAATTAAAAATGAGGGTAGTACAAGTTTTACATCGTTATAATGAACTTTATTCGGCTGTTCCTGAAAAAATTTCGATTGGATTTGCTGCCTGGCTATTTTTTATGAAGGCGGTGAAAAAAGAGGGGAAT
>Ga0214919_10003645_pt1 | contig 23072 bp, 22 predicted proteins | sample LL1503_MetaG_FD_177994 | JGI IMG/M metagenome (GOLD analysis project Ga0214919, IMG submission 177994) | Freshwater microbial communities from Lake Lanier, Atlanta, Georgia, United States - LL-1503 | ecosystem: Environmental > Aquatic > Freshwater > Lake | place: USA: Georgia | collected... | reverse complement strand
GTTGGTATTGCAAATAATTTAGAGGCATTAGGTGAAGAGGTTAAATCATATGTTGATGCTGGATACCGCCGAATAAAACTAAAGATTGAACCAGGCTGGGATATTGAAGCGGTTAAATACATTAGAAATTTATATCCAGAAATTCCACTCCAGGTTGATGCTAACCAAGCGTATTCAAGAGCTGACGGAAAACATCTAGCAAAGTTAGATGAGTTTAATTTATTGCTGATAGAGCAACCATTAGATGAACATGACATTTTGGGTCATGCGCTCCTTGCCAAAGAGGTAAAGACTCCTATCTGCCTTGATGAATCAATTATCTCTCTGCAAGCAGCCGAGGACGCCTTGTCTCTTAAAGCAACCACAATTATTAATATCAAACCAGGCAGAGTTGGTGGATATATTGAATCGGTAAAGATTCATGATCTTTGCCTTAAAAATAAGATTCCAGTTTGGTGCGGTGGGATGCTTGAGACTGGAATTGGCAGGGCTGCAAACCTTGCCTTAGCAGCACTGCCTGGGTTCACATTACCCGGTGACACATCAGCATCAGCTCGCTACTTTAAGCAAGATATAACTTCTCCATTTGTAATGGAGGATGGTTACTTAAATGTGCCTGCCGGCCTAGGGATTGGTGTTGAGCCCGATAATGATTTTCTAGACGAGTTCACTAAATTTAAGGAGATTCTGTAGCTTAAAAAAGTAAAATATATTTAATACTTAAACTTTTAAGAATTTAACTTTTATTAAATATATTATTTATTTTACCATAAAGGAGCGATGCCCCTGCTAGTGATAAGTGATTATCATCTAAAAAAAGGTACTGGTCATCCTTTGATGTCATGCAAGTTGATTTACCACAAAAAATGTCGTAGGTCGATACGTACTTGACTTTAGAGTTCAAATAAAATTTACTGAAATATTTATCTTGTCGAGACGCAAGACGAGGTACATGATTAATACTTACTGGACTTTTAGTACTATAATTCATGAATGTTCCAGCACCAAATCGCACCGTATTATCAAAAACCGGGGTTTGTCCTAAGAAAATCACATTAGGTGATAAACTGATAAAATCTTCCACTGTTTCGGCATTTGCCCGAAGTTCACTGGTGGTGCATGTTTGACAATTATTTGTAATAAAAATGTAATTAAAATTTGACTCACTAATTAAATTTTTAGCAGCCTCAATTGTATCAGTGCAGTATCCAGGTGCGTCTAATTTCGTGAAAATAGATGCTAAAAACCCACGGTTTGGTTCAACTATATTTTCTGCACTTTTCTTGGAGATTACCGGACAACCTCTCCACATAAAAGTATATGCTGAAAAATTATTATTATTTGCCGCATTTATAAAAGTTCTAGAAATTGCACCTGCATGAGAATCTCCAATCAGAATTGCTTTGCCATCCGGTTTTGCTATTTTGTATGCGCACAACTGTAATGAAAGAGCGTCACAAGACTTGTCAATCTCCCAAGCTTTTATTGGATATTTATCTTTGTTTTCTACCAGGCTCTGACCGCCAAATACACTCAAAAGTAGTGATACAAAAATGGGAATAATCACCAGAACGCTCAACAGCTTAATATTTATTTTTTTAATATTTACATCATCTTTAAATCTAAAGCGGCACTCAATGTGTCTGTATGAAAAGTTAGCTAAAATAAATAACATCAGTATTGCAACTGTAATTCTTAGTACACTAGGAATTTTAAAAAATATCCAAGACGATTGAAAAAAATACAACAACGGTAAATGCAATAAATATACTGAGTATGAACGGTCCCCAAGCCAAATACCTATCTTTTTTATATAAATGTTCAAGCGCTCACCGGAAAAGGATACAATGAAAATAGTTGACCAAACTAATGATAATACTGGCCCGAGTGATCCAAAGTTAATGATTGAAAATAGTAGTAGTACACCTGAAGCCCAGAATAAAAGTAAAAATAGTTTGGAGCGCCACCTTTCAGAAGACTTAAATTTATTTGTAGAGATATAAGCTCCTGCACAGAATTCCCAGATATGTGAAAATGGCATATAGAATATAAATCCGGATGCATCATTTATACCAATGTTTTGAAATAGTTTAGAATTATTTAGCAATATTATTTGAACTATAATTGACGATAGACCCAACAGAAAATAGAATAATTTAACTTTTTTCTTACTAAAAACAGTAAAGAAACTTAAAATTATTAGGAAAAAAGGTATAAGTACATAGATTTGTTCCTCTGTAGAGAGTGACCATAAATGAATTAATGGGTTCGTATTTGGGTGAAAGTAATTATTCGCAAATTTGTAAGCACCAAAATTACCAATAAGAAGTGAAGAAAATAAAGCTTGCCCCGAAATTCTGCCATGATCTATAATTGGGCAAAATAAAAAAAACATAATTAGCGATCCAGTAATGGTGGTAACAAACATCGGAGCAAGTCTAAAAAAACGTCTTAAATAAAATTTAAGAACTGAAAGTTTTATTGAAGTTTTTTCAACTATAATTTTGTAGATAAGGGGACCCATAACAAATCCAGAAATAACAAAAAAAATATTGACACCAAGATACCCATTTGGAAAAGAATGATCCGCGAGATGAAATAAAATAATCGCTAATACAGAAAATCCTCTAAGCCATTGAACATCTTCTCTAAATACATTTTTAGTGAGAATATTTTTATGGACTGTTAACACTTAAACCCTTCAAGATTACTAGTATTAAGATAAGTAAATATTACTACAATTTATTGATCAAATTACTCAATTACTTGTTTCGCTGCGAAGGAATAATAATCGCATATGGTAGTGTTAGTCGACTACGTCAGGGAGGAAATGATGAGAGTTTTATACGCAGAAGCAGTCTATGGAGAAGACGAAATCAATGCTGTATTAAATGTACTAAAAAATCAATCTCACTCGTTAATGACTTCCGAAAATGTTTTAAAGTTAGAAAGTAAAGTTTCTGATTTATTTGGACACACTTATGGCATAATGGTAAATTCAGGTTCAAGTGCAAATTTGTTGGCACTACAATCTCTAGAGCTTCCAGAAAAATCTGAAGTCATTACCCCTGCACTTACTTTCGCTACAACGCTAGCGCCAATAGTTCAAAGTAATTTAGTTCCAGTATTTATTGATTGCAAGAAGAATACATTTAACATTGACACAGAACTAATAGAAGCACAGATAACTACTAGAACCAAAGCACTAATGATTCCAAATTTAATTGGCAACGTAGCAAATTTACCAGAAATAAAAAAAATTGCGAAAAAGAATAATTTAATTGTTATTGAAGATTCAGCAGACACGATTGGCCACACAATCAATAATGAAAAAACCGGTAATTTTTCTGACTTATCCACAACTTCATTTTATGCTTCTCATATTATTACAGGTGCAGGATTTGGTGGAATGGTTGTAACAAGCAATGACAATTATCGCAAGAATTGTCAACTTTTAAGAGGGTGGGGAAGAGATTCAAGTATTATCGGCGAAACCGAAAATATTGATACGAGAACTAGTGTTTTTCTCGAAGATATTAGGTACGACGCTAAATTTATTTTCTCAAAATTAGGATACAATTTTTTACCTTCTGAAATTTCTGCCGCTTTTGCTCTTGTACAGGCAAGTAAATTGCAACAAAATATCGAACAGAGAATTAAGAACTTTGACCGACTGCAAGAAATTTTTGGGGAATTCAAAGATTTTTTTATTACACCAGAAAAATTATCAAAATCTAGGTCTCCGTGGCTTGCGTATCCTTTTACGATCAAAGATAATAAAAAATTTAATCGTTCGGAATTTCAAATTTACCTTGAAAAAAATAATATTCAAACTAGAACCGTATTCACTGGCAACGCCTTAAAGCATCCAGCATTCTCTAAAATTGAATCCGTAAAAAGCAGTAACGGGTATCCAGAAAGCGATAGAGTAATGCGTAACGGCATATTAATCGGGTTACATAATGGTCTTAATGATGACCATTTAGATTATGTAGAAAGCACTATAAAAAATTTCATCAAATCAATTTAGCAAATGAAAGTATTCGACTGCTTTACATTTTGGCATGAATTTTTGGCTCTCGAAATTAGGCTTGAAGAATTGTATGAGGTTGTTGATTATTTTATAATAATTGAGTCCAAATACACGCATACGGGAGAAATGAAACCATTTTATTTGAGAGAAAATTTATATAAATTTACTAAGTACGCTGATAAAATAATTTTAGTTAATGATGTGAATTTCTATAAAAATCATAGTGCAATTGAAAGGGGCAATTACCAGCGTGGTTTAATCGATAACGAGCTAAATAAATTGTTTTTGTGCAATGATGATTTAATTATAATTTCAGACTCAGATGAAATTCCAAAACGAAATGTAATTAAAGATCTAAAACTTCAACCACAAAACGTAATTGTAGAAGTAAGTACGTATTCACATTTTATTAATTTATATTTTCATGAGTGGCCAAGAATTAGGGTTATTCAATATAAAGATTTCCGTGGAGCCCAAAAAGAGTTTAGGGAAACATTTATAAACACCGCGCTTGATCAAAGGCGATACAAATATTACCCATTTCTTAGAGTAAATCCTTGGTTTTCTAATTCAAAATTTGATAGAAAAGTTGGAGCTTGGGTCGGCTTTAATCGAAAAAAGATAAATGTGATCAAAAAAGGAGGATGGCACTTTACAAAAATATATGACATCGAAACTTTGTTAAAGAAAATTGAATATTCTGGTCATACGGAGTTTAATACAGCTGAGATCAGCAAGAAGAGTATCATCGCCGATCTTGCAAATAAAACTATCCCGTATGGGAAAAAATTCATAGGGGAAATCCATGAAATTGACCATAGATTTCCATCCGCAGTTCTAAATAATCCGATGAAATTTAAAGATTATATTTATATTGATAACAAGAATGATGGAAAAGTTTTATGAAAGTAGCAATTATTGGAGGTGGCTACATAGGTACAATAATAGCTGGAGTTCTTTCGAAAAATGATATAGATATCGCTGTAGTAGAGAAAAACCAATCTAGATTAAATAAGTTGAAATCTGGCGAATCACCCATAAATGAGCCAGGGCTAGATTCATTAATAAGAGCTGGCCATAGAAGTAACAAAATAAGAGCCGTGAGTGAAATTAGTGATATTAAAAATTCAGATGTAATTATAGTAACTGTTGGAACCCCAATGAATTCATCGGGCGAAGTTGATATTACCGATTTGGAAAAAGTTTTTTTAGAAATCGGTAATCAAATCAAAAAAGAAACTTTAATTATCCTTAAAAGTACCGTTGAACCTGGAACTTCACTTTACTTATTTAATAAATTTCTAAATGATTCTATTCACTATCTTTCATTCAGTCCAGAAAGATTATCAGAAGGCACAGCAATACATGAATTTGAAAATTTACCTATTATTGTCGGGGGTATCAATGCAGATTCTGTTACAAAAACTATAAAATTTTGGAACGACTTAAATTTCAAAACAATAGAAGTCTCATCTTGTACCGTTGCTGAAATGGTTAAATTATCCGATAATGCATGGATTGATTTAAATATTGCATTCGCACATGAACTGGCCAAAGTTTGCGATAAGCTGGAAGTAGATGTATTGGAAGTAATAGACGCAGCAAACACGCTAAAAAAAGGATCAAGCTATGTGAATATTTTAATTCCTTCCATAGGAGTAGGTGGTTATTGTCTCACAAAGGACCCAATTTTTCTTAGTAACTTTGCCATGTCATTTGGTATCGATTTAGGATTAACTAATTTGGCTCGAAAAATTAATGATGAATCTCCAGAATATTTATTAAATAAACTATTACCAAAAATAGATAGAGAAAAATCCAGAATACTAATAGAAGGAATTGCTTACAAAAATAATACTGGAGATATTAGGTTTAGTCCAGTTATAGCATTATTTAATTCACTTCATGAAAAAAACTATAAAGTAAATTGGCACGATACTTTTGTAGAAGAGCATTTAGACTTAGCGTTAAACATTGCTAAATTAAATTCAATTAGCTATGAGAATATTTGGGATGTAGTAGTAGTGGGTGCTGCCCATGATAAAAATGAATATACAAATGCTCATAATATAAAAAGATTACTAAAGCCTGGAGGAATAATAGTTGACGGTAGAAAATTTTATACACAAAAAGAAATAGATACTTTTTTTGCTGCAGGATTTGATTATATAGGTGTAGGAAGATGATGAAGTTATCTAGAGGTTATATTCTAGTCACAGGCGCAAATGGGTTTATCGGCTCACATTTAGTAGATGCTCTCATTAAAAAAGGCACTCATATAGTTGCAATTGACAAACATAATTCTCCACAAAAGAATCTCGAAAATTCTTCAAGTAATCCACTCTTTAGTTATTTCAAATGCGATATTAGTAAAGACACCAATTTACTCGAAGAGTTGACCAAAAAAAGTTCTTATATTTACCATCTAGGAGCAATTGTGGGAGTTCAGAATTATTTAAAGAATCCGCTAGATATGTTTGAGACAAACATTATCGGTTCATATAATTTAGCGAAAACCGCACTAGGCAATAATATTCCAATAATGTTTGCAAGCACAAGCGAAATTTATGGCAAAAATCCAAATGTTCCCTGGAAAGAAACTGCAGATCGGATTTTAGGTAGCACCGAAAAGGATCGGTGGTCGTATAGCTCCGGCAAAGCCTTAATAGAACACCTATTAATTTCTTTAGGCAAAGATCAAAATTTTACTTATAATATTGTTCGATTTTTTAATGTTTACGGCCCTCGTCAGAAACCTATTTTTGTTGTATCAAGAGCTATAAGTAGAGCTCTCCGAGATTTACCAGTTGAAATGTTTGATAGTGGCAAACAAACCAGGTCGTATATATACATAAGTGATGCAGTCGAAGCCATGATAGCGATACAAGAAAATAAATCAACTGAAAAGATATTTAACATCGGCAATGAGAAGGAAATTTCAGTTCAAGAACTATATAGCAAAATAAAGTTAATACTTCCGAGCATGTCTATTAAAAATACATCAACAGAATTAAGTCACGGAGTTGGTTACGAAGACTTACTTCGAAGAGTCCCAGATAATTCGCGGTTAATTAATAATACAAATTGGAGATCTAAGATATCAATCGAAACTGGCTTAGAAAAAACTATAAATTGGGCTAGTGAAAATAAATGGTGGCTGAATTTAAATAGTGAAAAAGAATAATGAAAATCTCTTACCGGGAATACTTTTAGTAGCATAATGATTGGTGTAATTTTAGCTGGTGGAAAAGGTACACGTTTATTTCCACTTACAACTTATATTAATAAGCATCTCCTAAATGTTAATTTTCAGCCATTAATACATTATCCCCTTATGGATTTAATGGCTGCAGGTTTTAAAGATTTAGTGATTATAACAAATCCAAACGATTTAGAAGTATTTTCGAAACTTTTAGGGAATGGTAAAAATCTTGGAATAAAAATTTCATATATTTCGCAAAAATCACCCGGTGGTTTGCCGCATGCAATTTTTTCTGCAAAAAGATACTTACTAAATAGATCTTTTGTTGTTATATTAGGTGATATTTTTTTCGATCAGAATAATTTTAAGTTATTTTTAAATAAATCACTCAAAAATTTTAAAAATAAAGGAAGCCATATTTTTTTATCAAAAGTTAAAGACGGTAGAGATTATGGCATAGTAAAAATAAAAAATAATAAAATTATAGGAATGATTGAGAAACCGCTTCGCAAGAAATTGTTTGGACTTGATTTAGCTATGAATGGTGTCTACATTTTTGACGATAAAGCGTTAAAATATATCACTAAATTATCTCCAAGTGAGCGTGGAGAACTGGAAATGGTAGATCTTCTTGAGATTTATAATAGTAATGATCAACTTACTTTTTCAGTGCTTTCAAATAAAGACAGATGGTATGATTCTGGGAATATGAATGGTATTATTATGTCTTCAAACAATCTAGAAAAAATTAAGAATAGTTTATTAACTCCTGAATATTTGGCATTTAAAAATGGTTGGATCTCTAAGAAAAAATTTAAAGAAATTATCTCCAGTTTTCCTGAATCATATTACAAAAAACACAATATAGAGCTATTACAAAAACTATTTTAGTAAGTAAATAGAAATGGCTGAACATATAAATATTGAAAAAACCGCATTTATTATCTTTGATCGAGATGGTACTTTAATAGAATATGTGCCTTATTTAAATGATTCAAGCAAAATTAAAATATTGAGAAATACTTTTAACGGGATAAATTTACTAAAAAAACTCGGCTTCAGTTTTGGTGTTGTTACAAATCAATCTGTTATTGGCCGAGGATTTGCAACAACAGAAGAAGTTAATTTAGTTAATAAAACTATGATAGATATATTCAAGAATGAGGCAATAGATTTTAAGTTTATTTCTATTTGTCCTCATACTCCTACAGATTCATGCGAATGTCGTAAACCAAATAGTGAACTTGGATTATTAGCCATTAAAAATTACAACATAGATGTTTCTAAAAGTTTTATGATTGGCGATGCTGATTCAGATATTGAATTTGGGCATATGATAGGATTTAAGTCTATACAAATAGGTAAATCAATTGTTACAAATGCGGATTATGTCGCTAGTGACATATTGGATGCTGCCAATTGGATTCATATTAATATGAAAGGTAATTAATGGACTCATCAGAATTAATTAATACAAAATTAAGTGAATTAGTTAATGTATTATCAAACTTTGTTTCAACAAACAAAAAATTTATAATTGAAGCAGCTTTATTGATTTCAGAAGCGTTTAGTAACGGGAACAAGCTGTTAATTTGTGGAAACGGTGGTAGTGCGGCTGATTCTCAACATTTGGCTGCAGAATTTGTAAGTTCGTTCAGTCGGGACATAAAAAGAAAAGCGCTCTCCGCCATAGCTTTGACTACTGACACCTCTATTATTACAGCTTTTAGTAATGATTATAATTTTGATGAAGTTTTTGCAAGGCAAGTAGAAGCTCATGGAAAATCTGGCGACATTTTAATTACATTAACTACAAGCGGGTCATCAAGAAACTGCATTAATGCAGTCTTACAGGCCAATAAATTAAATATGACCACCATAGCTTTTACAAAGAAAACGGCATTAATTTCCAATGAAGTTGATATTGCAATTGAAGTACCTTCAAATAATACCCAACATATTCAAGAGTGTCATGTATTCTCCTACCATCTTTTAACTGAAATTGTGGAAAATTCTCTTTTTAGGAAGGAATCTACGTGAAGAAAATACTTATCACTGGTGGAGCAGGTTACATAGGCTCAGTTTTGGTCCCGGAATTATTAAACAAAGGTTTCGATGTAACGGTAATTGATAATTTATTGTATAAGCAAACTGGCTTAGCATCAGTAGTATCTAATCCGAAGCTTAATTTAATTATCGGGGATGTAAGAGATAAACATTTAATGAAATCTCAAATTAAATCCGCAGACATTATAATTCCTCTCGCTGCAATAGTTGGAGCACCAGCTTGCGCTAAAGATCCGGATAATGCAAGTTCAATAAATAATATCGCAACAAAGTGGTTATTTAGTCAAGCAGATAAAAGCCAGCAAATAATTATGCCTACGACAAATAGTGCCTATGGAAGCGGGGATATAAATAATTTTTGTGATGAAAATTCACAATTAAGCCCACTTTCATTATACGCCAAGGATAAAGTAGAAGTTGAAACCCAACTTATGCAACATGAATTTGCCACAAGTTTCAGACTTGCTACAGTTTTCGGTATTTCACCAAGGATGCGCTTAGATTTATTAGTTAATAATTTTGTTCATAGAGCATTAATCGATAAATATTTAGTGTTATTCGAGGGAAATTTCAAGAGAAACTATGTTCATATTAAAGACGTCTGCAATGCTTTTTTATTTGCAATAGAAAATCCTCATAAAGTTAAAAGCGAAATATTCAATTTTGGCTTAAGTAGCGCGAATGTATCTAAAATAGAACTCTGCAATATAATTAAAGCGAATATTCCGGACTTTGTATATTTTGAATCTACTGTAGGCAAAGATCCAGATCAAAGAAATTATATTGTGTCAAATAGGAAAATAGAGCGCACAGGAATTGCTGCGAAAGTCACCTTAGATCAAGGCGTTAAAGAATTAATTAAAGGACTAAAGTTATTTACTAGGTTTCCTTTTTCGAATATTGATTAATGATTATTACACGCACACCTTATAGAATTTCACTTTTTGGTGGCGGAACAGACTATCCAAAATGGTACTCAAATAACGAGGGATCAGTTCTTTCATTCGCAATTAACAAGCATTCATACATAAATTTACGCGAGCTGCCACCATTTTTTGATCACCGCTACCGAGTCGCTTATTCAAAAGTTGAGGTCGCAAATAATATAAATGAAATAATTCACCCAGCAGTACGAGCGGGATTTATAAAATATGCAAGTAATCTAAATTTAGAATTACACCATCATGGTGATTTACCCGCAAGAAGTGGAATAGGATCAAGTTCAGCATTTGCTGTAGGATTAATTAAGGCCTTGTCTTCACTAAATAATTCAGAATTAAGCAAAGTAGAACTAGCTAGTATGGCAATTGATCTTGAGCAAAATGACTTGAATGAAATAGTCGGCTCACAAGATCAAATAGCATGTGCCTTTGGTGGGTTAAACCTAATTAAATTCGGTATTGGAAATAACTGGTCTGTGCATAGAATTAAAATTTCAGATAACTATAAGAGTGAAATTGAAAATAGAATCATATTACTTTATAGTGGTATAAACCGTTTAAGTTCAGATATTTCTAAAACTCTTATTGAAAATTTAGATTTAAAAAGTAATTTATTGAAAGCAACCCATCGTCTCGCTATGGATGCTTATGAAATTATTAAGCATGAGAAAGATCTAAGCCTAATAGGGCCAATGCTTATTGAAAGTTGGAATATTAAAAAAGAGATAAATTCTGCATCCGTAACCCCACATCTAGAAGACTTTTTTACCAAAGGATTAAAACTTGGTGCTAAGGGTGGAAAAATACTGGGAGCAGGTGGTGGAGGATTTTTTCTATTTTGGATTGATCCAGATTTACGCGAGCATTTTATTAAAAAAATGAGTCCGGCAATAGTAGTACCAATAAGAATCGCTGAGTTAGGTTCCACCCGCATACTCTAAGGAAGTTGCCTTATGGTAGACTTTCCAAATGCCTAATTTAATAAAAAAAAGCACAACTGATGATAATTTAAGAAAATTAGCTAAAACTTTTAGAAAAGACATTTTTATTTTTAAAACAAGTTCTGGTTTTGGCCATTTAGCAAGTTCTCTTTCTTGTGTGGATATTTTAGTTTCATTATTTTTTGATCCAGAATCTAATTTTGACTTAGAACATGATCGTGTAATTTTTGGAAAAGGCCATGGTTCGCCTGCTGTATATCCAATTCTTGCTGAATTAGGATATTTTTCGCGGGATGAACTAGATAAATACTGCAAGCCTGACGGAATTTTAAGGATGCATGCAGATTATTCAATCCCTGGCTGCAATTTTGTTGGTGGTTCGCTCGGAAATGGAATCGGTTTTGCTGCCGGTCTAGCAGTTGCCCGACCGTGGCAAAAATTTGTAGTTTTATTGGGGGATGCAGAACTTTATGAAGGATCTATTTGGGAGTCTTTAATGTTTATTTCGCACCATCAATTAATGAATATTACTATTATTGTGGACAGAAATAAATTTGGAATTTTAGGAAATACCGAAAATGGACTAAAGTTAGAACCATTAGTAAATAAATTTGAAGCTTTTGGATTTGAAACCTATAAAATTGACGGTCATTCTTATGCAGACCTGAGATCAACTTTAACTCTAGAGTCAAAATTGCCAAAAGTTATAATTGCAAATACGATTAAAGGAAAAGGGGTAAGTTACATGGAGGATAAATTTGAGTACCACACAATTATACCGAGTTCAAAAGAGGATATAGAAATAGGAATAAAGGAATTAAGTTGATCACTCAAAGAGATGCATTTCTTGATGAATTGTTTGTTAAGGCAAAATCTGATAAAAATATTGTATTATTGTCAGTAGATATGGGCGCTCCATCGATTGATAAATGGCGGTCAGAATTGCCGGAGCAATTTTTTGATATGGGTATTTCCGAACAAAATGCGATTAATTTTGCTACAGGGTTATCACGTGGCGGTAAAAAAGTTTTTGTTTATTTTATGGCTGTCTGGGTAATGCGTTGCTTTGAACAAATCCGCTATTCATCCTTAATGGCAAGAAATAAAATTACGATTTTGGGAAATGGCATGGGGTTAGGATACGCCCCGGCTGGTCCAGCACATGAAACAAGTGAAGATGTTGGCGTAATGAAGACTTTGCACGGCATAAATATCTGGAGTCCTTCAGCCAGCGATTCAATCCCATATATAGTAGATCAATGCTTGAATTCAACCGAAACAAATTATGTTAGGTTAGAAAGAAAGTCACACGTTTCAGTTTTATTTCCGCAAAACCTCATACCTAGTAATCAAGTGGTAACTGAAATTTTTGGTGAAAATAGAAATAGATTCTTAACAATACTTACTTATGGATATGTTGCTGGAATTGTCCATAATTCTGCAAAAAAAATTATAAGTGAAACAAAAATCTCAGTTCGAATAATCGATTTACAAAAAATTTGGCCCTTGCCAGAAAAATTAATTATAGAAAGCGCTCTTGATTCTGTCGCAATTTTAGTTGTAGAAGAGCAAGCAAGCAGCAGCGGTATCTCTGAGAGTGTTAGCAGCACTTTAATGAGAAATAATACTGGAGTAAACTTTAGTGTGATTTCATTACCTTCTAGATATATTTTTGAAAATGGGACTAGGGATCAATTACTAGATTCTAACGGTGTTTCAATTAATGCGATAGTTAGTTTATCTATTGAGTTATCAAAAAATGATGATTGATCTCCTTATAGTAAATCCGGGAAATGCTGATGGAATTTATCAGTCACTTTCGAATAAATTTGCAGCAATTGAACCTCCTACGTGGGCACTCCTACTAGCTGAGTCTGTTAGGTCTAGAGGTTTTTCAGTCGAAATTTTAGATGTTAATGCTGAAAGATTAAATACTAACGAGGCTGCAAGCAGAATCATTGCAAAAAAATATAAACTAATTTGTTTTGTTGTTTATGGTCAAAATGTAAATGCTGGAACTGTCAGTATGAGCGGTGCAATTCAATTATCGACAGAACTAAAAAAGCTTAGTTGCGATTCCCCTATATCTTTCATTGGATCGTATATTCAAGCACTCCCTAAAAAAGCAATGGAAGACGAAGATTCAATTGATTTTGCTTTTACAAACGAAGGAGTTTACGCCTTATGGAATGTCTTAAACTTAGATGTAATTAATAGCAAAGGCCTAAGTGGGGTTAAAGGAATTATTTATAGAGATAATGGCCAAATCATTATGAATTCTCCCGAAAAAATAGTACCAAATGATCGAATGGATCAAGATTTACCTGGGTATGCATGGGACTTGTTGCCATTTAAAAATAAACCACTTGATATCTATCGCTCTCCATTATGGCACGCTGGCTATAATGAAGAATTACGGTCTCCTTACGCAGCCATTCAAACATCTCTTGGTTGCAATTTTGGTTGTTCATTTTGCATGATTAATATAATTAATAGAAATGATAATGAAGAGATAGGCGTTGCTAGTAATTATAAAGGTATGCGCTTTTGGTCAACAGAGTTTAATCTTAAGCAATTTGACATATTAAACGATTTAGGAGTATCTACAATAAGAATTGTTGACGAGATGTTCTTGCTGTACAAGAAGCACTATCTTCCCCTTTGTGAAGGTTTGGCATCAAAACCTTATGCAAGTAATTTAAGACTTTGGTCTTACTCTAGAGTAGACACCGTTACAAATCCCGAATTTCTTAAAATTGTAAGAAATGCTGGCATTCGATGGTTATGTTTAGGGATAGAAAGTGCTGATAAAAGTGTACGACTAGAAGTTTCCAAAGGAAAATTTGAAGATGTAGATATCTATAAAGTGATTGAACAAGTCCATAAAGCAGATATTGATGTTATGGCTAACTATATTGTTGGTTTACCTGGCGACACGCATGAATCTATGGCGAAGACCCTTAATCTTTCTACTGAATTAATGACGGCTGGTTGGAATATGTATGCAGCAATGGCCTTACCAGGTAGTGAACTATATGCAAAAGCTAAATTGAATAGGACTGAGCTTCCAGCAAAGTATACCGGTTACTCTTTTCATTCCGTAGATACATTGCCATTGCCAACAAGTACTTTATCTCCATCGGAAATTCTAAGATTTAGAGATGAAGCGTTTGTTGCATATCACTCAAATCCCCAGTTTCTTAAACTAATTCAAAGTAAATTTGGTGAATCTGCTACTGAAAACATTAAAGAAATGTTAAAAGTAAAATTATTTCGAAATATACTGAAATAATACATGATGTCCAATAAAACTTGGCCACTCATGAAAAATAATATATCAAGAGGTGATTTAGATGCAATAGTTAAGCATTTATCACAAGAAGATCCAATTCTAACTAACGGACCAAAAGTTAAAGAATTTGAGGAAGCATGGTCTGAATGGTTAGGTGTTAAATATTCAATAATGGTTAATTCTGGATCCTCAGCCAATGATTTAACAATGATGGCAGTAAAAGAATTTTTCGGCACAGGTGAGGTGATCGTACCAACTTTAGCTTGGGTATCGGATATTGCATCTGTGCTTCATGCAGGACTAACTCCTAAGTTTATAGACATAGATCGCCGAACACTTGCAATGGATAATTCATTGATATTACAGTCCATAAATGAGAAAACTAAAGCGGTTTTCTTAACACATGTTTTAGGATTAAACGGAATAACTGATAATTTAATTTCAGAATTAAATAAACTCGGCATCCCGTTAGTTGAGGATGTTTGTGAATCACATGGAGCTACTCACAGAAATAAAAAATTAGGCACCTTTGGATGGGCTTCCAATTTTTCATTTTACTACGCGCATCACCTTACTACTATTGAAGGCGGAATGATATGCACAGATGACTTTAATCTTTATGAAATGATTAGGATGGCAAGGGCGCACGGAATGGCTAGAGAGGCTTCATCAATAGATACCCGAATCAATTTTATAAATAAATATCCAGATTTGAATCAAGATTTTATATTTACTATGGCTGCACATAATATGAGGCCATCTGAAATAAATGGAATTCTAGGATTATCGCAACTTCCAAGGCTCGATCAGGATATAGCCAAAAGAAAACAAAATTTCAATAAATTTCTTTCAATAATTGATAAAAATTTATTTCAAGTAAATTTTGATTTAGAAGGCAACTCGAATTACGCTTTCATCCTTGTTCTTAACGAGCCAAACATAGAATTGCGAAATAGAATTGAACTTTTATTGACTAGTGCCGGAATTGAATTTAGAAGAGGACTTTCTGGGGGAGGTAATCAATTACGCCAACCCTATCTGAGAAATATTCCCGAAATACCACATCCAAGTTTATATCCAAACGTTGAGCATGTTCATAATTACGGTTGGTACATAGGAAATTATCCTGAAATTGATGCTGGTATATTCGATGCAATTTCAGGGGCGCTAAATTTAATTTAAAATCCCTTTGATCATTTTAAGATCCTTACTTCATTTTGAAGAATAATTCTGCAGTCCTTGAAGTTATTTTTATTTAAGGCTAAAGCAAACACAGAAGCATTTGATAAAGTTCCAATAAAGCTTGAACACTCACTCAGCAAAAAAATTTCTGTTAAATAAATTAAAGTTTTTTCATACCCCAAAATAATTGCATCATCATAAGTCAATTTTTGATTAGCCAACCATTCATCAACAGATATATTTTTTGGATGTCGAAGGCTGGGAATAACAACCTTATCTTTAAATGCATCACATAACTTTTGGTATATAACAAAATCCTCACTTGAAATAAATATCCTGTTTATAGATTTATAATTTAATAATTCTCTAATACTAGAAACTATAAATTCTAAATTAGCGGTAGGCGCTTGAGCACCGTTGTAAGATATATAGCCCGTTCCTCGAACGAACACCCCAAGGACATTTTTTCCACTCCAATCTATCTCTTGTTTGATTGTTTCTATATGATTTTGGGTTGAATCGTTAAGTTCTAAATAATTGGAAACAAGATTAGTTATAACTTGTAACTTATCAGAATCAGTCATAAATAATAGTTGCCTATTGGAAAACCAGTGATCAGATTGTAGGATCTTTGCCCCTTTAGAAAGAATTACATTTTTACTTTTATAAACTTCTTCCAAACTATAATCCGAAATTTGTCTAAATAAATAACACCAAGCATTATATGTGCCATTTATCTTAGCGCGAGTACTAAGTTCAGCCACCCAGTAATTTTCCATATCCACAATTGGGACATAGCCTTTTTCCTTAGCATATAAAATACCTTGTAAAACATAGTTGACATTAGAAAAAAACCCCCAAGCTGGGGGCCTTCGCCTTATAACAAAAAAAATCAAATTGGGATTAAGCTCTCCGTAACTCTTTTGAACCTCTCGATATTTACGTTCTCTAAATGGTTTTATAAATTTTGAAAAAAATTGCCAATATTTATCCGGCATCTTAAACCTAGCGAAATACTTGAATTCAAAAAAAACCCGCTTAATCAAAATAATAATTTAACCACCAATCTATTTTGATATTCTAGCAGTATTCTACCAAAAATACAGTAAAATAAGAAAATGAAAATTCAACGCACAATTTTAAATAATAATCTGGAACAACGCCAAATTTTCTTTATTGGTTCTTTTACAAATGTTTTACTGTGTTACTCAAAAATTTCCTTGAACGATATAGTATGTTTGGTTTGTAACAGTAATAGCAGGAAAAATAATAGAAATATAGAACTTTTTTTTAAGTTAACTTCAAAATTATTGCGAAAAAATGGAGCTAAGGTAAAAATCATAGATTCAAGTAATATCATGCATATCATTTCAAGTTATTCAGTAAAGAGAATTTATCTTGAGATGGGATTATTTCATAAAATAACTGGTACTGGATTGCAAGAATTAATTTCTACAGTAAGTTTAAAACATGAAATGGAATTTATAGCGATAAATAGTGGGGTAGATTTGTTTCTATCTTTAGCTTCTTATCAAAGAAACTTATTCCGGCCGCGAAAATTGTTAGCTATTTATAGATGGAAAAAAGGGATAACAACACTTTTATTTAATAAGAAATGGCTTATACCTAAAATTTCTAATAGCAATTTTACCATTTTTTCAAAAGAGGTTGAGCAGATAAGTATTGATGAAATAAATAATGTTTCTCAAAAACTTTTTCAATTAGTGAGTGTTCGTGAATGTTTTTTGCAAATTCCAACAAAAAACTATCGATTTTTAATTCTTGCTTTTGGATTAGAATTTGATGAACAGTATGCTAAGAATTTATCGACTCAAGTAAAAAATATTAACAATAATTTAGATGCAAAATTGCCATATATAATTAAACCTCATCCCAATATTAAATTTAATAAGCAAACTATAAACTTAATCGAAGAATATATTGGTTATCCTTGTTTAAATCTAAAAAATAGAAATAATTTAGAGCTTATTAGAGTACTGCCGCTGGAGAGCATACTTAGTTATTTTAGCTGCAGCATTTATGTTGGATTATATACCGGAGCGATTAGTTTCACTTCACCAAAGAGGGTTTTTTGGGTCGATACAAGTAATAGTAAGATCGATAAACAGCTATTTATTTCATACAGTGAATTTTTAGTAAGATGGAATAATCTGTTTTTGTGATACAGTTTATTCTATTATATATAATTTCATAAAGTTCTTAACCACAAAAAATAGAATATTTTATAATTGTTTAATTATTGCCTAGTTGTTAGTGTTAAGATTGGCTGGAGTTAATCGTGAATGACAACAATTTGCAGGCAGCAGAGGATACTTTAGCTGTTAAGACAGCCACAACTATTAATATCAAACCAGGCAGAGTTGGTGGTTATATTGAATTAGTAAAAATTCAAGATCTTTGTCTAAAAGATAAGATCCTAGGTTGGTGTGGTGGAATGCTTCAGACTGGAATTGGTAGAGCTGCAAATTTTGTCTCAGCAGCGCTACCGGGATTTACCTTACCCGGTGACACATCAGCTTCTGCTCGCTACTTTAAGCAAGATATAACTACACCATTTGTGATAGAGGATGGTTACTTAAATGTGCCAAATACTCCTGATATTGGGGTTGAACCATATATGGATTTTCTCGAAGAGATAACTACCCATAAAGAGATTATTAAGTAATTGAGTATAAATAACGTAGATAAGTTGCCACGCAAGGCAAGGATTATGTTAGTTGGTATTGCCTTATCTGCATTAGGAAATGGATTAGTACTTCCCTACACATTTATTTACTTCCATAATGTGCGAGGCTTTCCAACTCCAGTTGCTGGACTTATCGCAAGTTATGGCGCACTAGCATCCCTTGCTATATCCCTACTGGTTGGAAGTTTGATTGATAACTGGGGTCCTAAACCAGTACTGCTTGCATCTTTAATTGTTAGTTCAGTTGGCTATTGTGGGTTAAGTTTAGTAAAGACGATTCCGATGGCTTTTTTTGTAACAACTATTTGTGCAATTGGTCAATCTGCAATGTGGCCAAGCCAGAATGCAATATCAACTGAGTTAACGCCTGAACTACTGCGTGAGCGAATCTATGGAGCTCAATTTGCGATGTTAAATCTTGGGATTGGAATTGGCGGCTTAGTTTCATCCCTCGTAGTTACATTAGATAACGCCAGAACCTTTGAACTTTTATTTATTGGCGATGGCCTTTCATACTTAGTTTATTTAGTTACCGTACTTACTCTGGGTGATGTTGGGAGAAGAACTCATAGAGAGCGAATAGCAAATGCAAAGCTAGAGGGCGGTTGGAAAGATGTGTTGGCTGATAAAACCTTTGTTAAGTTTTGGATTGTTGCAATGTTGGCCGTTTTATTTAGTTACAGCCAACTTGAGGTTGGCTTTACGGCATTTTCAACCTCAGTCTCTGGATTACAACCTAGGGATTTAGCTTGGGCTTATGCGGTTAACACATTTGTAATTGCTGCCTTTCAGCTTTATATAAATAAGAAGTTGATATTAATGAAGCGAAAGACCGGTATCTCAATTGCAGTAATAATTTGGGCTGCTGCTTGGGTTTGTTTAGCAGCAAGTGGAGTATTTAAATCAAATGCTCTAGTCCTTGTTATTGGTTGTCAGTTTATATTTGCATTTGGCGAGATGATTTGGTCACCAATTTTGCCATCAATTGTTAACCAATTAGCACCAGAACACCTGCGGGGAAGATATAACGCAGCGGGCACAAATGCTTGGCAAATTTCATTAATAATTGGGCCAACACTTGCCGGCACATTATTAGGAGTTGGCGCTCATTGGCTCTGGCTTACTGGACTTATTACTGGATTGTTGATTTTAAGTATTATTGCCAGCAAGTTAAAGCTACCTGATAGGCCAATTACAAAATAAGGATTAGAATTACGATATGGGTCGGCTTAATAATTTTAATCAAAAAATCGCAACTAAAATTACAAGTTTTGTTAGCACAATGTGGTGTGCATATATATTCGCTGCCATTGCATTAATCTCATTGCCAGCTGCGATTAAAAGTGGCGATCCAATAGTTATTGTGGCCTGGGTTGCCCAAACATTTTTGCAATTAGTACTTCTCTCAATAATTATGGTTGGACAAGATGCCTCATCTCGTGGGATGCAGCAAAAAATTGATGAGACTCACGTAGCATCTTTAGGTGAGTTTGAACTAGCCAAGCAATCTCAAGAGATTGCAAATAAAGAGATGGCGCAATTAAAGGAGATCACAAGTGAAATGCATCGATTGATTAGAGATATAGAAAAACGAAATAAGTAATGCAAGCAAAAGAGGTCCTTGGGCATAAGTATGTCAAAAGGTTATTTTTAGCTAGATTTATTTCAAATTATGGCAATGGTATGGGGCCAATTGCACTTGCTTTTGGAATTCTGGGCCTACCAAATGGTTCAGCGAATTTACTTGGTTTGGTATTGGGAACAACAACAGTCTTATTTTTAATAATGGCGCCTTTTGGCGGGGTAATTGCTGATAAGTATGGTCGGGCAAGAATGGTTGGCTTAACTGACATGGTTGGTGGATTAATTCTTTTTGTTCAAGTTGCTTACTTTGCAACTGGAAATGTGCCAATCGCAGTGCTACTAATTGTTAATGGATGCTTTGGTATTTTGTGGGGAATATTCTGGCCAGCCTTCTCTGGAGTAATGCCTGCAGTGCTGCCTGAAGCTGGATTACAAAAAGGTAACGCACTTAATCAATTACTAACAAATAGTGGAATGATCTTTGGCGCAGCATCTGCCGGTATTTTAATTGATATATTTGGAGTAGCAACCACCTTAGCCATTGATGCTGCATCCTTTTTTATTTCTGGCCTATTGATCTATACCTTCCGTCACCTAACGCCTAGAGTTACAGATACTGAAAATTCGATGCTGACAGATTTGCGATATGGCTGGAAAGTGTTTTTATCATTTAAATGGATAGTTAATTTAGTTTTTGCTTGGTCTTTTATCGTAATGTGCTGGGCAGCAGCGGAGAATATATTAGGCCCATTAATCGCACTTGAGCACTTTAATGGCGCTAAATCCTGGTCGTTTGTGATTACGGCAGAATCAATTGGCTTAATTGTTGGTTCATTTATCGCAATTAGAATAAAAGTGAAGTACCCATTGCGCTTTTTACAACTCACATCTTTCTCTGTTACTTTTTATATTTTTGCATTAGCTAAGCCACAATCCTTATTAGTTATTGCATTTGGTGCTTTTTTGTTTGGAATTACTTTAGATTTATGGGGAACCCTTTGGAACACTGCATTACAACGAAGAGTGCCTAGAGATGTGTTATCTCGAGTCTCCTCCTTTGACGCAATGGGTTCAATGATGTTTAGGCCAATTGGCTTAGCAATCGCTGGACCGCTCGCCTCCTTATTTGGAATTACAAATTTTATCTATATCTTGGCGTTATTAAGTGTGGTTGCAGTTGCTGCTCCATTATTTAGCGCTGAGGTTAGAAATATGAGTTATGAAGAGAGTGCTTAGAACTTTAATTTATAATCGCTAGCACTTAATTCATAAATATCCTCAGGTCCATCCTCTTCATCTATTTGTTGTCCCTTTTGTTTAAACCCTTGTTTTTTAATAATATGTTGGGATATTAAATTATCTGGCGATACTGTGTATCGCAGAGTTTTAACTTGCGGGTCATTAACTACCCAAGACCACATGCCATGAAGAAGCTCTTGCCCAAAACCCCTACCTTGGTATTTTTCATCAACACCAAAACCAATCTCTATCATGCCATTACTATCAGGTGCATCATGAAAACCTGCACTTGCAATAATTATTGGATTATCTTTTAATACTGCAGCTCTAAGTAAATACTTTGCATACTCAGGGTTTTGTCTAACCCTTGGCAATCTATATTTAATTGGGTTTGGATTATTTAAGAAATACTTATCTGGATCAGAAAATCCACGATCTAGCCAAAGATTGGGATCAGATTGGTCTATCGCAAGCACTTCATACTCAATTGGCAGCACGGTATAGAGCAGCAACCGATTGGTTTGAATTACTAAATCTTGATCCACCTCTTAACTTTACCGCAGTAATTTCTCAGAAAACTCTCAAGTAAACTACCTACTATCTGATCATATAAAGCATTAGCAATAGGGAGAGATATGAAGAGCACATTATTTAAAGTGTTATCCGGTTTTATAATTGGTGCAACTGCGGTTGGTGGGTATGCAATTGCAGTACCTTCTAACGTGCCAGTAGTTAAGGCTTGTGTTGATAATAAAACAAAAGCTTTATATGCATCTAGTAATGGAAATTGCGCAAAGGGCAGAAGTGCAATTGATATTGGTGCAACCGGAGCTAATGTTAAAAGTATTGCCCAACTTGTCTCTCCTTCAGTAGTTTCAATCGAGATTACCTCACTAGCCGGAAATGGAACTGGCTCTGGATCTATCTATAGATCAAACTCAACTACTTCATACATCATTACAAATAACCATGTGGTGGAGGGTGCCGCATCTGGTGGCACAATCTCCGTGGAGTTAAATAATGGTGATGTTTACCCTGCAGTTATTGTTGGCAGAAACTCTGATTATGATTTAGCGGTAATCTCAATTAAAAAAGGAAATCTTCCTGAGATTCCAAAAGGTGACTCATCGTCAATATCAATTGGTGACGCTGTGATTGCCTTTGGTTCACCTCTTGGCTTATCTGGAACTGTGACCAGTGGAATTGTTTCAGCATTAAATCGCCCAGTAACAACTGGCTCTACCAGTGTTGATAGTTATATGGATGCAATTCAAACTGATGCAGCAATTAATCCGGGTAACTCAGGTGGTCCACTTGTTGATGCACAAGGAAGAATTGTTGGTGTTAACTCAGCAATAGCTACCTTAAGTGCAACATCTACCGGCAGCATTGGATTAGGTTTTTCAATCCCAATAAATCAAGCAACTCGAATTGCAGAGGAATTAATTGCAACTGGTAAATCCACAAAGCCAATTTTGGGAGTTTCATTTGACCCAACCTATACCGGAATTGGTGCCAAGGTTTATCTACTCTCACCTGGTAAGGCAGCCGAAAAGGCTGGAATTACTGTTGGTTCAATTGTTAAAACAATTGATGGCTTTAAGATTAATGACGCAATCTCTGCGATTGTTAGAATTAGATCTCACGCACCAGGTGATCAGGTTGTAATGGTGGTTGAATCAACTATCGGTGTATCTAAAACATACACAATTACATTAGATTCAGCCCCTGCTCTTCCATAGGTTCTATACTCTCCTCTTACCCAAAAAATAAGAGGAGAGATTTATTAAATCTCAAGAAAAAGTATTTCGGCTTGAGCTTTTATCGGCATTCTCTGGGGTTTTAATCGCAGTTCAATCACGAATTAATGGTGAATTATCTGCG